>JABAOH010146684.1_pt1 | contig 40791 bp, 38 predicted proteins | sample 7062181 | NCBI WGS metagenome assembly JABAOH01 (sample SAMN14538630, study PRJNA623070) | marine sediment metagenome | biome: marine biome [ENVO:00000428]; feature: marine pelagic biome [ENVO:01000023]; material: deep marine sediment [ENVO:00002113]; isolation source: pool of 5 deep marine... | reverse complement strand
GGCCCTCGGCTACAAGCCTCCGGCCTCCCGGCTCTCCGGGAACAACCTATTGCAACTCAACACCTAGAACGCCTCTTCCGGCAGCGCCGCGCAGGTCGCATCGCGCCGGCTCACCACCCCGAGCCAGGCGCCGATCTTCGGCAGCTCGTAGTGGAAGAAGAAGCGCATCGCGCCCAGCCGGCCGGTGCGCGCCGGGCCGTCGGGCGCGGCGTGCGCGGCCAGGGCCACGTCGAGCCAGATCCAGGCCAGCACGGTGTGGCCGAAGGCCTGCAGGTAGGGCACGGCGTTGGCCAGAGCCTCGGCCGGCTGGCCGGTGGCCCAGGCGGCCTTGGTGGCTGCGCCCACCTGAGCCAGCGCCTGGCCCAGGGCATTGCCATGCACCGCCAGGTCGGGCACGTGCATGGCGCGCTCGATGGTGCCGTTGATGCGCTGCGCCAGCAGTTGCAGGCCGCGGCCGTTCTCCATCAGCACCTTGCGGCCCAGCAGGTCCATGGCCTGGATGCCGTGCGTGCCCTCGTGGATCATGTTCAGGCGGTTGTCGCGCCAGTACTGCTCCACCGGGAAATCGCGCGTGTAGCCGTAGCCGCCGTGCACCTGGATGGCCAGGCTGTTGGCCTCCAGGCACCACTCGCTGGGCCAGCTCTTGGCGATGGGCGTGAGCACCTCCAGCAGCAGCCGCGCCTCGTCGGCGGCCTCGGGCGCGCCGGTGTGCTGCTCGTCGACCAGGCGCGCGCAGTACAGCTCCAGCGCCAGCGCGCCCTCGCAGTAGCTCTTCTGGGCCAGCAGCATGCGCTTCACATCGGCGTGTTCGATGATGCGGCTCTGCGGCCTGGAAGGGTCCTTGCCCTCGGGCCCCACGGGGCGGCCTTGCGGGCGGTTCTTCGCGTAGTCGAGGGACGCGTGGTAACCCGCCATGCCCAGCATGGTGGCGGCCATGCCCACGCCGATGCGGGCCTCGTTCATCATGTGGAACATGCAGCGCAGGCCCTCGCCGGGCTGGCCGACGAGGTAGCCGATGGCGCCCGCCCCGCGGCCGTCCAGGCCGCTTGCGCCATCCGCGCGTGCGGGGAACTTGCCTTCGCCAAAGTTGAGCAGCGTGTTGGTGGTGCCGCGCCAGCCGCACTTGTGGTTCAGGCCGGCCAGGGCCACGTCGTTGCGCTCGCCGGTCAGCTTCGCGTCCGCGTCCACCAGTTTCTTGGGCACGATGAAGAGTGAGATGCCTTTGACGCCTGGCGGCAACTTGCCATCCGGCCCCGGAATCTTCGCCAGCACCAGGTGAATGATGTTCTCGGTGAGCTCGTGCTCGCCGGCCGAGATCCACATCTTGTTGCCCTTGAGCCGAAAGCGCGGGCCCAGCGGGTCGCTCATGAAGTCATCGCCATCGGGCACGGCGCGCGTGGCCACGTCGCTCAGGCTGGAGCCGGCCTGCGGCTCGCTCAGGCACATGGTGCCGGACCAGCGGCCCGAGAACTCATTGAGCGCGAACACGCGCTTCTGCGTCTCGGTGCCGTGCGCCATCAGCAGGTTGGCGTTGCCCACGGTGAGCATGCCGCTGCCGATGCTGACCGAGGCCATGGCGAAGAAGGCGTTGGCCGCCGCCTCCACCGTGTAAGGCAACTGCATGCCGCCGATCGCATAGTCCTGCGCGGCACTGAGCATGCCGCTCTCGGCGTAGGCCTTCTGCGCGTCGTGCGTGGCCTGCGGCAGGACCACGCGCTCGCCATCGAAATGCGGCTCCTGCGTGTCCACCGTGCGGTTGAAGGGCGCGTACTTCTCGCGCGCGATGCGCTCGCAGGTGTCGAGCACCGCGTCGAAGGTCTCACGGCTGTGGTCGGCGAAGCGCTCGCGCTGGTTCAGGGATTCGACCCCGAGCCAGTCATTCAGAAGGAAGTCGACGGTGGGGCGAAGGGACATGGGTTCTCCATCAGTCAGACAGAACGAAGGCCGGCATCCGGAGCGCGTGTCTGAACCCAGGATGCCGTGGATCCGGCTTTGCCGGTCCACAGGCATCGCCCCCCTCCGGGGGGTGACGCGAAGCGGCGCGGGGGGCGTTGTGCGACCGCGCAACGCGCGGCGTCACAACACTTCAAATACTCCTGCAGCGCCCATGCCGCCGCCGATGCACATCGTCACGCACACGTGCTTGGCGCCGCGGCGCTTGCCCTCGATCAGCGCGTGGCCGGTGAGGCGCTGGCCCGACACGCCGTAGGGGTGGCCGACCGCGATCGCGCCGCCGTTGACGTTCAGGCGCTCGTCCGGGATGCCGAGCTTGTCGCGGCAGTAGATCACCTGCACCGCGAAGGCCTCGTTGAGCTCCCACAGGTCGATGTCGCTCACCTTCAGGCCCAGCTTCTTGAGCAGCTTGGGCACCGCGAAGACCGGGCCGATGCCCATCTCGTCGGGTTCGCAACCGGCCACGGCGAAGCCGAGGAAGCGGCCGATGGGCTTGAGGTTCTTCGAGGCGGCGTACTGCTCGCTCACCACCACGCAGGCGCCCGCGCCGTCGCTGAACTGGCTGGCGTTGCCGGCCGAGATGACACCCCCGGGCAGCGCCGGCTTGATGCCGCTGATGCCTTCCTTGGTCGTGCCCTCGCGCAGGCCCTCGTCGGCGCTCACGGTCACCTTCTTGGTGATGAGGCCCATGACCTTGTCAGCCACGCCTGCGGTCACCGTGATCGGCGCGATCTCGTCGTTGAACTTGCCGGCGGCCTGGGCCGCGCAGGCCTTCTGCTGGCTGGCGGCGCCGTACTCGTCCATCGCGTCGCGGCTGATGTTGTAGCGCTTGGCCACCTGCTCGGCGGTCTGCAGCATGCTCCAGTAGATCTCGGGTTTCTTCTTGTCCAGCTCGAGGTCGCGCAGCATGTGCATGTTCATCTCCTGCTGCACGCAGGAGATGCTCTCCACGCCACCGGCCACGTAGACATCGCCCTCACCCGCGATCACGCGCTGGGCGGCCATGGCGATGGTCTGCAGGCCCGAGGAGCAGAAGCGGTTGACGGTCATGCCCGAGACGCTCACGGGCAGGTCGGCCATCAGGGCGATCTGGCGCGCGATGTTGGCACCGGTGGCGCCCTCGGGGTTGGCGCAGCCCATGATCACGTCCTCGACGGCGGCGCCCTCCACGCCCGCGCGCTCCAGCGCGGCGCGAACGGCGTGGCCACCCAGGGTGGCGCCATGGGTCATGTTGAAGGCGCCCTTCCAGCTCTTGGTCAGCGGCGTGCGGGCGGTGGAAACGATGACGGCGTTGCTCATGTGATATCTCCTGATTCGATCGCGGCCATCAGCCGTTGAAGTTCTTGCCTTCGGCCACCAGGCGCTGGATCAGCGGCGCGGGTTCCCAGAATTTCGCGTCGTCCAGCGGGTTCTTCTGGAAGCGCTTCATGGCCTGCGCCACGTTGAACAGGCCCACCTCGTCCGCATACTTCAGCGGGCCGCCGCGGTGCACCGGGAAGCCGTAGCCGAAGATGTAGACCACGTCGATGTCGCTGGGCTTGTTGGCGATGCCCTCTTCCAGGATGTGCGCGGCCTCGTTCACCAGCGAGAACACCAGGCGCTGCACGATCTCCTCGTCGGAGATCTTGCGCGGCGTGATGCCCAGCGCCTTGCGGTGCTCGGCGATCATCTGCTCCACCTCGGCGTTGGGAATGGCGTCGCGCTTGCCGGGCACGTAGTCGTACCAGCCCTTGCCCACCTTCTGGCCGAAGCGGCCCTTCTCGCACAGCAGGTCGGCGGTCTTGCTGTACTTCATGTCGGGCTTCTCGGTGTAGCGGCGCTTGCGGATCGCCCAGCCGATGTCGTTGCCGGCCAGATCGCCCATGCGGAACGGGCCCATGGCAAAGCCGAACTTCTCGATGGCGCGGTCCACCTGCGCCGGGGTGCAGCCCTCGTCGAGCAGGAAGCCGCCCTGGCGGCCGTACTGCTCGATCATGCGGTTGCCGATGAAGCCGTCGCACACGCCGGAGACCACCGCCGTCTTCTTGATCTTCTTGGCCACGGCCATCACGGTGGCCATCACGTCCTTGGCGGTCTTGTCGCCACGCACCACCTCCAGCAGCTTCATCACGTTGGCCGGGCTGAAGAAGTGCAGGCCCACCACGTCCTGCGGGCGCTTGGTGAAGTTGGCGATCTTGTTGACGTCCAGCGTGGAGGTGTTGGACGCGAGGATGGCGCCGGGCTTCATCACCTCGTCGAGCTTCTTGAACACCGTCTCCTTGACGCCGATCTCCTCGAACACGGCCTCGATCACGAGGTCGGCGTCCTTGATGTCGTTGTAGTCCACCGTGGTCTTGAGCAGGCCCATGCGCTGGTCGAGCTTGTCCTGCTTGAGCTTGCCCTTCTTGACCTGCGCCTCGTAGTTGCCGCGCATCACGCCCACGCCACGGTCCAGGGCTTCCTGCTTCATCTCCAGGATGGTCACAGGAATGCCCGCGTTGAGGAAGTTCATGGAGATGCCGCCACCCATGGTGCCGGCGCCGATGACGGCGACCTTCTCGATCTTGCGCTGCGGCGTGTCTTCCGGCACGTCGGGGATCTTGCTCGCGGCGCGCTCGGCCATGAACAGGTGACGCAGCGCGCGGCACTCGGGCGTCCACATCAGGTTGATGAACATCTCGCGCTCGGTGAGCATGCCCTGGTCGAACTTCTGCCTGGTGGCGGCTTCCACCGCGTCCACGCACTTGGCCGGCGCGGGGAAGTTCTTGGCCATGCCCTTGACCATGTTGCGCGCGAACTGGAAGTAGGCGTCACCGTCCTTGTGCTTGCAGGGCAGGTGGCGCACCAGCGGCAGCGGGCTGCCGTCGGCGTGCTTCGCCGCCACTTCCTTCGCAAAGGCCATCGCTTCGTCGAGCAGCTTCTCGGGGCTGCTGGCCATCCTGTCGAACAGCTTCTGGCCAGGCAGTTGCGCGAGCATCTCGCTCTTCACCGGCTCGCCGCTGACGATCATGTTGAGCGCGGCCTCCACGCCCAGCACGCGCGGCAGGCGCTGCGTGCCACCGGCGCCGGGGATCAGGCCCAGCTTGACTTCGGGCAGCGCGATGTTGGCGCCCGGCGCGGCGATGCGGTAGTGGCAACCCAGGGAGAGCTCGAGCCCACCGCCCATGGCCACGCTGTGGATGGCGGCCACCACGGGCTTGCTGCAGTTCTCCACCGCCAGGATCACGCTCAGCAGGTTGGGTTCGGCCAGCGCCTTGGGCGTGCCGAACTCCTTGATGTCCGCGCCGCCCGAAAACGCCTTGCCTGCGCCCGTGAGCACGACGGCCTTGACGGCCGGGTCGGCCTGCGCCTGTTCCAGCCCGGCCGTGATGCCCTGGCGCGTGGCCAGGCCCAGGCCATTGACCGGCGGGTTGTTGAGCGTGATCAGCGCGATGTCTCCATGGACCTTGTACTCAGCCGTCATGTGGGTTCCTTCGATGGCGGTTTGGGGAAAAGAACGGTCGTTCGATTTTGACATTCTAGAAAGGCACCTCCAGGGCGCCAACCGCGTTTGTCGCGGGTGGGACAAAACACGCGGGCGGACGTTATCGCTACGTGTGACGCCACGCGGAATCAAAACGAATACGGCGGTGCTAATCGCCCCCGAAACGTTCGCCGCCTGCTTCAAAAGCCGAAGCAGCGCGCGGACCGACAGACAGCGTCTGCCGCACGCGACACCAGGCTTTCACGACTCCTGCGTGAGACATGCGCGATTGACAATGTCCAAGTGCCAACTTTGGCACACCTTGCTGCCACCGCCCATCGCTTTTCGTTTGGAGAATTCCCATGGACCTGATCAAGAACCTCACCACTGTCACATCCCCCCCTGGCGCGCGCGTCCTCGGTCAGCCCGTCGTCCCGTGGTCCGCGCCGGGCGTCACACCCTGGCAGGCGCCCGAGCCGCTGAGCGCCCTCGTGCTGCCCACACGCGCCGACCGCATGCGCATCGCCCACCTGCGCGACCTGGCCGACTTCAAGTCCGAGTACCTGCTGGACCCCGGCCTGGCCGCCCTGGAAGACAACAAGGACGACGCGGGCGTGGTCATGGCCCTGATGCGCGGCCACGAAGCCATCGCCACCATCCGCTTCATTCCCTCGGGCCATGGCCTGACGCTGACCGAGCGCTTCTGGGCCGACCTGGTCACCGATCCCGCCATCCTGGGCCGCAACAGCTGGGAGGTGGGCCGCCTGGTGATGGCGCCCGAGCACCGCCGCGCCGATCTGCTGACGCCGCTGCTGCGCCTGTCGCTGATGGAGCTGATGCGCCGCGAGCACGTGGACCACATGCACGGCTCCTGCGTGATGCGCATGACGCGCCTGTACCGCCGCTTCGGCTTCCAGATCCACGCCTTGCGCAGTCAGGCCGGCCTGGACTGCGCGCTGGTCCACGCGTCCGTCGAGGCGTCCATGCGGGCCTTCCACATCGACGAACCCGTGACGGCGCCGGCCCCGCTGGAATCCGCCAGCGAAGCACTGCTGCTACAGTGACCCGCGCGCCGGCGGCCACCGCCGGCGCGCCCCACTCCCTGGATGGCAAGGGAGGTGACACCGACAGGCGAGGAAACGCATGCGCAAACGCGGGGGGAGCCTTTTCGACCGCTACCGGGCCCACCACGAGCTGGACCGGCCGCTGCTGCAATGGATCGGCGTTGTGGGCGTCATCGCCTTTCCCGTGCTGTACGTGCTGCGCCGCGCCGCGGGAGACGGCGGCTACGACGACCTGTGGTGGCGCCTGCCCGCCGTCGTGCTCTGCCTGGGTCTGGCACTGCGCCGCTGGTGGCCCGAGCGCCTGAAGCCCTACTACATCGCGTATTCCTGGTGGGTGGTCTTCTACTCGCTGTCCTTCCTGATGTCGTACACCATGCTGCTCAACGGGGGCGGCACACCCTTCGTGGTGAACATGGTGATGTGCACGGTGCTCATCGTGCTGCTGGCCGATTGGCGCAACAGTGTCACCATCCTGTTGCTCGGTTACGCGCTCGCGCTGGGCCTGTACTTCGTCTTCGACCCCAACCCCGCCGTGCCGCGCGACTTCGTCTTCGCCGCGGGCGGATCCGCCTTGCTGGTGGCCGGCGGCGCCTTGTCGCAACAAGGCCAGAAGCGCGTCGAACTCGAGCGCATGCGCCGCGTCTACATCGGTCTGGCCGGCTCTGTCGCGCACGAGATGCGCACGCCCCTGGCGCAGGTGCGCCACGCGCTCGACAACATCGCCAATGCCATCGGCGGTCGCGGCGCCGACCAGTCGGTCGCTCTCGCGCAAAGCCAGGTGCAGCAGTTGCGGGCCAATGTCCAACAGGGTCACGAGGCCATCGCACGCGGGCTGCAGGCGATCGAGATCACGCTCAAGCAACTGCAACCGGACGCGCCCGACCAGGGCCGCTTGCACACCCTCTCGGCCGCCGAGACCGTGCACAGGGCGGTGCAGCACTTCGCCTTCGATGCCGCCGAACACCGCGAGCGCGTGCAGGTCGTGGTGGAGCAGGACTTCCGCTTCCGTGGCGACCCCACGGCGGTGGAACTGGTGTTCTTCAACCTGCTGAAGAACGCGCTGTACTACGCGCCTGTGCACCCGGACATGACGGTGCGGCTCACGGTCACCACCCGGCCCGTGCCCAGCGTCTTGGTTCGTGACAGCGGACCGGGCATCGTGCCCGAGTTCGTGCCGCACCTGTTCGAGGAATTCCAGACCACCGGCAAGGCCGAAGGCACGGGCCTGGGCCTGTCCTTCTGCCGCCGCGTCATGCGCGGCCTGGGCGGGGACATCGAATGCCGCTCCGAATGGGGCCGCTTCACCGAATTCACGCTGCGCTTTCCGCTGGCGCCCGCGGGCGCGCCGGTCACCACCGTGGCACCGGCCAGCGTCTCGCTCGCCGGGCGCAGCGTGCTCATCGTCGACGACCAGCCGCTCAACCGCACCATCGCGCGCGCCCTGGTGGGCGAGCTGGGCCTCACCGTGCTGGAGGCCGAACACGGCCAGCAGGCGCTGGACATGCTGGAGGCCGGCCAGTTGCCCGACGCGATCCTCATGGACATCAACATGCCCGGGCTCGACGGCATCGCCGCCACGCGGCGCCTGCGTGCCATGGCCGGCGATGCGGGCCGCGTGCCCGTGCTGGCGCTCACCGCCAATGATTCACCCACCGTGCAGGCCCGCGCCCGCGAGGCCGGCATGCAGGGTGTGCTGGGCAAACCCATCGACCCGACGGCGCTGCAGCGCGCGCTGAGCGCGGCACTGGAAGGCCGCAGCACCGCGCCGGTGCCCCCCACGCCGGCGCCGGCGGCCGAGCTGCTGAACACCGCGCGCATCGAGAACTTCCGCCGCCTGGGCCTGCTGGACGACCTGCTGCCACGCGCCCTGCTGGACCTGCGGCGCCACGTGCAGTCGCTGGAGCAGGCGGCCGCCGCCAGCGACCGCGAGTCGGTGTCGGCTTCGCTGCATGCGCTGGTGGGCCTGGCCGGCGAGGTCGGCGCCCAGACGCTGCACGCGCGCTCGCGCGAGCGCTACGCCGCCTGGCTGGAAGGCCAGCGGCCCACGGGCACCGCCTGGGCCCGCGAACTGCGCGAACTGCTCGAGGCCACCGAACGCGCGCTGTGGCAGTACTGCGGCGTGCGGGCAGGCGCCACGCCCGACCCGGCACCGCCGACCTGAGCCGGACTCAGACCTCCAGCCACTCCTTGCGCACCGCCGGGTCGGCCTTCAACTGTTCCGGGGTGCCGTCGAAGACGATGCTGCCGTGCCCCATCACCAGGGCGCGGTCGGAGATGCGCATGGCGATGGTGAGTTTCTGCTCGATCAGCAGCACCGACACGCCGCGCGCCTTGAGTGCCTGCAGGTACTCGGCCACCAGTTCCACGATCTTGGGGGCCAGGCCCTCGGTGGGCTCGTCGATCATGATCAGGTCCGGGTCGCCCATCAGCGTGCGGCACATGGTCAGCATCTGCTGCTCGCCGCCGGAGAGCACGCCGGCCTCGGTGTGCTGGCGCTCCTTCAGGCGCGGGAACATGGCGTACATGTCGTCGAAGCCCCAGCGCGAGCCCTTGCCCGCGCCCTTCTGGCCGAGCATGAGGTTCTGGTGCACCGTGAGCGTGGGGAAGATGTCGCGGTTCTCGGGCACATAGCCCAGGCCCAGGTGGGCCACCTCGTAGGCCTTGCGGCCCACGATCTCCTGGCCCTTCCACGACACGCTGCCTTCGCAGTCCACCAGGCCCATCACGGCCTTGGCGGTGGTGGAGCGGCCCGATCCGTTGCGGCCCAGCAGCGCCACGATCTCGCCGGCGCGCACCTCGAAGTCCACGCCATGCAGGACGTGGCTCTTGCCGTAGTAGGCGTGCAGGTTCTCGATCTTCAGCATGGTCAGTGCCCCGCTTCCTGCGCTTCGGCCACATGGGAACCCAGGTAGGCCTCCTGCACGCGCTCGTTCGCCCGCACCGCGTCGGGCGTGTCGAAGGCCAGCACCTCGCCGTACACCACCACGGCGATGCGGTCGGCCAGGCCGAACACCACCCCCATGTCGTGCTCCACGGTCAGCAGGGTCTTGCCTTCGGTCACTTCCTTGATGAGCGCGATGAAGCGGCTGGTTTCGCTCTTGCTCATGCCGGCCGTGGGCTCGTCGAGCAGGATCACGTTGGCGCCACCGGCGATGGTGATGCCGATCTCCAGCGCGCGCTGTTCGGCGTAGGTGAGGTTCATGGCCAGCACGTCGCGCTTGCGGTCGAGCTGGATCATGTGCAGCAACTGCTCGGCGCGTTCGTTCGCGTCGGTCAGGTCGGCCAGGAACTTCAGGAAGGTGTAGCGGTAGCCCAGGCTCCACAGCACCCCGCAGCGCAGGTTCTCGAACACGCTGAGCTTGGGGAAGATGTTGGTGATCTGGAAGCTGCGCGACAGGCCCGCGCGGTTGATCTCGAAGGGTCGCTTGCCGTCGATGCGCTGGCCGTTGAGCAGCACCTGGCCACTGGTGGGAGCGAAGCGCCCGCTGATGAGGTTGAACAGCGTGGACTTGCCCGCGCCGTTGGGGCCGATGATGCCCACGCGCTCGCCGGGCCGCACGGCCAGGTTCACGCCGCGGATGATCTCGGTCTTGCCGAAGCTCTTGCGCAGGTCTTTCAGTTCCAGCGCCGGGGTGGGTGCGGGTCCGCTCACGCCGCCTCCTTCTGCTTGATCTGGTTTTCGATGTCTTCCTGGATCGCGCCCCAGCGGCGCGCGAAGCGCTTGCGCGTGAGCTCGAACAGGCCGAAGCCCACCGCCGCGACCAGCACCGCGCCGATCCAGCTCGCCCAGCCGCGCGCGTGCAGCGTCAGGCCCAGGAAGTTCAGTTCGTCGCCCAGCGTGGTGCTGAGCTGCAGGTGGTAGACCATCTCGATGATGGCCGCCGCGCCCAGCAGCATCACCACGGTGGCGGCGATGAGCGCGAGGTAGCTGCCGGTGAGTTCGCGCAGGCGGCCGTACGCGGCCACGCGAACGTTCATCATGATGAGCGCCGCGATGCCGCCGGGCGCGTACATCACCATGAAGAGGAAGATGAGCCCCAGGTACAGCAGCCAGGCGTTGGTGAGCTCCGACAGCAGGATCAGCGCCAGCACCATCAGCACGCCGCCGATGATGGGCCCGAAGAAGAAGGTGGCGCCGCCCAGGAAGGTGAACAGCAGGTAGGCGCCCGAGCGCGCGGCGCCCACCACCTCGGCCGTGACGATCTCGAAGTTGAGCGCGGCCAGGCCGCCCGAGATGCCGGCGAAGAAGCCCGCGATGATGAAGGCCAGGTAGCGCACCTTCTGCGTGTCGTAGCCCACGAACTCCACTCGCTCGGGGTTGTCGCGCACGGCGTTGAGCATGCGGCCCAGCGGCGTGCGCGTGAAGGCGTACATGAGCGCCACGCAAACGAAGGTGTAGACCGCGATGAGGTAGTACACCTGCCGCTGCGGCCCGAAGGTGATGCCCATGAAGGGCTCGCCCGCCATGCGGTCGCCCGAGACGCCGCCTTCCCCGCCGAAGAACTCGGGAATCATGAGCGAGAGCGCGAACACCAGCTCGCCCAGGCCCAGCGTGATCATGGCGAAGGTGGTGCCCGACTTGCGCGTGGTGACGTAGCCGAACAGCACCGCGAAGAACAGGCCCGCCAGGCCGCCCACGATGGGGATCAGCGACACGGGCATCTGCATGGCGCCTTCGGTGACCCGGTTGAGCGCATGGATGGCCATGAACGAACCCAGGCCGGTGTAGACCGCGTGCCCGAAGCTGAGCATGCCGCCCTGCCCCAGCAGCATGTTGTAGGACAGGCAGGCGATGATGGCGATGCCCATCTGCGAGAGCACCGTCAGGCCCAGGCCGCTGCCCCAGATGAGCGGCGCGATGGCGAGCAGCAGGGCAAAGCCGCCCCAGATGGCCATGCGCGACGCATGCCCAGGTCGAACCGGGAGGTACCGCGGAACCGGCTTTGCCGGGCCGCTGGTAACGCCCCCTTCAGGGGGTCGCGCAAAGCGCGGCTGGGGTGTATTCATGTTTTTCATGTCTCGCGTTTGCCCAGGAGGCCACGCGGGCGGAAGATCAGGATCAGCACCAGGAACAGGTACGGCAGGATGGGCGCCACCTGCGACAGCGTGAGCCGGATGTAGGAGTTGTTGCGCAGGCTGTCGGACAGCGGGACGCCGATCTGCTCGAACAGCGTGAGCAGCGAGTACTCGAAGGCCACCGCGAAGGTCTGGATCACGCCGATCAGCAGCGAGGCCACGAAGGCGCCCGAGAGCGAGCCCATGCCGCCGACCACCACCACCACGAAGATGACCGAGCCCACCGTGGCGGCCATGGCCGGTTCGGTGAGGAAGGTGCTCCCGCCGATGACACCGGCCAGGCCGGCCAGTGCGGAGCCCGCACCGAACACCAGCATGAACACGCGCGGCACGTTGTGGCCCAGGGCCTCCACGGCCTGCGGGTGCGTGAGCGCGGCCTGGATCACCAGGCCGATGCGGGTGCGCGTGAGCAGCAGCCAGACCGACAGCAGCATCACCACCGCCACCAGCATCATGAAGCCGCGCGTGGCGGGGAACGGCGAGCAGACCACGCGCACCGCGGCGTCGGTGGCGCTGCACAGCTCGGGCGCGGCCGCGCCCCAGACCAGGCGCAGGCCATCGAGGGAATGGTTGATGAGGGTGAAGACGGGGCCCTGCAGCAACTCCGGCGGGCGGAACTCCACGGCAATGCGGCCCCAGATGAGCTGCACCAGCTCGACGATGACGTAGGACAGGCCGAAGGTGACCAGCAGCTCGGGCACGTGGCCGTACTTGTGCACCTGGCGCAGGCACTGGCGCTCGAAGGCCGCGCCCATGAGCCCGACCACGATGGGCGCGATGACCAGCGCCGGCCAGAAGCCCACGAACTGCGCCACCGTGTAGCCCACGTAGGCGCCCAGCATGTAGAAGCTGGCGTGCGCGAAATTGAGCACGCCCATCATGCTGAAGATCAGCGTGAGCCCCGAGCTGAGCATGAACAGCAGCAGCCCGTAGCTCAGCCCGTTCAGCATCGAGATGATGAAAAACTCCATTCCCTCAGACCTTCATCGTTGAAATTGAAAGAGCCCGAAACGGCACCCCGCCTCGGGCTCCTCGGGGGAGCTCTGCTCGCTCAACCCGGGCGTTTCATCTGGCAGCTCGTGGGTGTACTCGATACGTAGTTCGGATACTCCGCCACCGGTGCCAGCGTCATGCCGGTCTTCTCGGGGCTGTAGGGGTACTTGGCGTCGGCCTTCTGCCAGACCGACATGTACAGCGGCTGCTGCAGCTGGTGGTCGGTCTTGCGCATCTGCACCTCGCCGTTGAAGCTCTTGACGCTCAGGCCTTCCATGGCGGCGGCCACTTTGACCGGATCGGTGGACTTGGCCTTGGCCATGGCCGCGCCCAGCATCTCGTAGATGCGGATGGTGGAGCCCGTGTAGAAGTCGTCGTTGTACTTCTGGTTGAACTCCTTCATCCACTTCTCCATCTGCCCACCCATGTTGTAGTGGTTGTAGGCGATCTGGTAGACGCGGCCGGCGCCGTTGGTGCCCAGCGCGGTGGGCGTGCCGGTGACACCGGCGTAGTAGGTGAAGAACTTGCCGTTGTAGCCGTTCTCGTTGGCGGCCTTGATCAGCAGCGACAGGTCGGAGCCCCAGTTGCCGGTGATCACGGTGTCGGCGCCCGCGGCCTTGATCTTGGCGATGTAGGGCGCGAAGTCGCGCGTCTGGGCCAGCGGGTGCAGGTCTTCGCCGACGAACTGGATGTCGGGGCGCTTGCGGCCGATGGTTTCCTTGGCGTACTTCACGACCTGGTGGCCGTGCGAGTAGTTCTGGTTGAGCAGGTAGATCTTCTTGATGTCCGGCTGCGTGGCGATGAAGCTGGACATGGCCTCCATCTTCATGGAGGTGTCGGCGTCGAAGCGGAAGTGCCAGTAGCTGCACTTGCTGTTGGTGAGGTCCGGGTCCACGGCCGAGTCGTTGAGGTACATGACCTCCTTGCCGGGGTTGCGCGCGTTGTGCTTTTCGACCGCGTCGGACAGCGCCAGCGCGACCGAGGAACCGTTGCCCTGGATGATGTAGCGCGCGCCCTGGTCGATGGCCGCCTTCAGCGCGTTGAGGCTTTCGGCGGGGCTGAGCTTGTTGTCGATCGCCGTGATCTCGAACTTCACGCCGGCCGGGTTGCCCTTGCCGCTGAACTTCTCGGCGAAGAACTGGTAGCCCTTGAACTGGCTCACGCCCACGGGGCCCAGCAGGCCGGTCAGGGGGTCGATGCGCACCATCTTCACGGTCTCGCCCGCCTGGGCGAAGGACGCGCCCGCGGCGGCCAGCATGGCGGCGCCGGCGAGGATCTTCACGGTCAGTTTCATGCCTTTGTCTCCTTGATGAATCCGTTGAACCACAAACCTGCGCAGGGTAAGTCGCATCGGCACCGGGGCGCTTCAGGGATTGCCCGGGCTCCTATCCCCTGGGCGACACCCCGCGCCGTCATGGTGCGGCCACGCGGGTGTCACCGAGCGACCGTCACAGCCCCGGCAGCACGTAACCCTTCAGCTGCTGGCGCAGCGTCATCTTCTGCATCTTGCCGGTGGCACCGAGCGGAATGGCCTCGACGAAGACCACGTCGTCCGGGATCTGCCACTTGGCGGTCTTGCCCTCGTAGAACTTCAGCAGTTCGTCGCGCGTGACCTCGGCGCCGGGCTTCTTCACCACCACCACGATGGGCCGTTCGTCCCACTTGGGGTGCTTCATGCCGATGCAGGCCGCCATGGCCACGGCCGGGTGCGCCATGGCGATGTTCTCCACGTCGATGGAGCTGATCCATTCGCCGCCGGACTTGATCACGTCCTTGGTGCGGTCGGTGATCTGCATGAAGCCGTCGGCGTCGATGGTGGCCACGTCGCCGGTGGGGAACCAGCCGTGGCCCTGGGCGTCGTAGCGCAGCGGGTCGCCGCCCTCGCCCTTGAAGTAGCTGGCGATGATCCAGGGCCCGCGCACCAGCAGGTCGCCATAGGCCTTGCCATCCCAGGGCAGCTCCTCGCCGGCCTCGTTCACGATCTTCATGTCCACGCCGAAGATGGCGCGGCCCTGCTTGAGGCGCACCTTGAGCTGCTCTTCGGCAGGCAAGGCCAGCTGCGCGTTCTTCAGCGTGCACACCGTGCCCAGCGGCGACATCTCGGTCATGCCCCAGGCGTGCAGCACGTCCACGCCGTACTGGTCGTTGAAGGCGTTGATCATGGCCGGCGGGCAGGCCGAGCCGCCGATCACCGTGCGCTTGAGGGTGCTGAACTTCAACCCGTTCTGCTGCAGGTGCCCCAGCAGCATCTGCCAGACCGTGGGCACGCCGGCGGCCATGGTCACGCGCTCGGCCTCGATGAGTTCGTAGACCGACTTGCCGTCCAGCGCCGGGCCCGGGAACACCAGCTTGCAGCCCACGGCCGCCGCGGAATACGGCAGGCCCCAGGCGTTGACGTGGAACATGGGCACCACGGGCAGGATGCTGTCGCGCGCCGAGCAGCCCATGGCGTCGGGCATGGCCGCACCATAAGCGTGCAGCGTGGTGGAGCGGTGCGAGTACAGCGCGGCCTTGGGGTTGCCGGTGGTGCCGCTCGTGTAGCACATGCTGGAGGCGCTGTTCTCGTCGAACTCGGGCCAGGCGTAGCTGTCCTTCTGCGCGCCGATCCAGGCCTCGTAGCTCGTGAGGCCGGGGATGCCGCTGTCGGCGGGCAGTGCAGCCTCGTCGCACAGCGCGATCCAGTGTTTCACCGTGGGGCACTTGCTCCACACGGCCTTCACCAGCGGCAGGAACGTCATGTCGAAGCACAGGGCCCGGTCCTCGGCGTGGTTGACGATCCACACCAGTTGCTCGGGGTGCAGGCGCGGGTTGAGCGTGTGCAGCACGCGGCCGGTGCCGCTGACGCCGAAATAGAGTTCCAGATGGCGGTAGCCGTTCCAGGCCAGGGTGGCCACCCGGTCACCGAAAGCCAGGCCCAGCCCGTCGAGCGCATTGGCCACCCGGCGTGAGCGGCGCGAGACCTCGGCCCAGGTCGTGCGGTGGATGTCGCCCTCGACGCGGCGCGAAACGATCTCGGTGGCGCCGTGGTGCCGCTCGGCGTGCACGATGAGGTTCGAAATGAGCAGCGGTTGGCTCTGCATCTGGCCCAGCATGTGAATGTCTCCTGTCTACCGGCAAGGGAATGGGGCGTTCATCGTAGCGGCTGAAGCGCGGTGCAGAGCCGCGTCTCCCCGAGAGAAAACCCCGACATGTCCGATCCGGGACAGGCTCAGGGCACGACGCTGATCTGCGGCACCGTCAGCGTCGCGTCGAAGCGCAGTTGCGCCGGCCAGGGTTGCCAGTTCACGCCGAGGCCGGCGTGGTTGGGGTTGCCGTGGTGCGCGAAGGCACCGAGCGTGGCCATCATGTGCGCGGACAGCGCGAGGCGGCCACTGCGGTTGGCGTTGCCGCCGATGGTGTTGGCGAACAGCGAAGGGCCGAAGTTGCCGAACAGGAACGGCAGGTCGAAGGCGTGCGCGGCGCCGTACACGGTGTTCCACGGCGCGGGCTGCTGCGCCCAGTCGAACCGGTAATACCAGACCTCAGCCTGCCGGGCCTTGAGCGTGTTCAGCACGTTGTCGCGGCTGGGCGCCATGAAGGCGGCGGACAGCTGCGCCGCGCGCGCGCTCCAGCCGGTGACCGGCGTGTTCGACGGCGTGTAGGCGGCGTCGAGGATGTCGCCCTCGGTGAGCGCCGTGGGCGCGTCGGGGTCGAAGGCTTCCATCATGTTGAAGCGCGTGGCGTCGTCGATCCGGAAGCCCGGCGGGCCGCCGAACAATGTGAGGAAGGGCGCGAAGAGCTTGCCCTCCTCGCCCGTGTTGCCCGCGAGCACGGGCACCCGGTGGTAGTGGCCGGCCGCGATGGCGGCGATCGGGTCGGTGGGCAGCACCGCGCCATCGGGAATCGGCCCCGAGCCGGTGAGCCCGTTCAGCAGCAAGGTGCTCAGCAGCGTGGCGCCGCTCTTGCCGCGCAGGTAGTCGGCGATCTGCGTGGCCGATTGCGTGCCGACCCAGGCCTGCGCGCCGGGCAAGTCGGCGGCCAGGCCGTCGGCGATGGCCAGGCGCGCGAGCAGCCCGTTGGCCTGCGTCAGGTAGGTCGAGGCGGGGTTGAGCGTGGGGATGGTGCCGGGCGGCAGGTTGCTCGCCAGGGAAATGCCACCCGACAGCGGCACCGCTTGCTGGAACAGCCCGGCGGCCAGCGGCGAGGCCATCAGCGCCCAGACGTTGATGGCACCGGCCGACTGGCCCATCAGCGTGAGCCTGTCGGCGTTGCCGCCGAAAGCCGCGGCGTTCTGGCGCACGAAGCGCAGGGCCTGCACGATGTCGAGCAGCGCGAAGTTGCCCGAGTCCTCGTCGGGGTCGGTGCCGCCCTTGAGTTGTGGCAGGTTCATGAAGCCCAGCACGCCGAGCCGGTAGTTCAGCGTCACCACCACGGTGTTGGTGTCGCGCGCCAGGGCCGCGCCGTCGTACACCGGGTCGGCCGTGTAGCCCGAGATGTTGCTGCCGCCGTGGACGAAGACGATCACCGGCAGGCCGGTGCCGCCGTTCGCCGGGCGCCACACGTTGAGCGTGAGGCAGTCTTCGCTGCCCACCGGGTTGTTCAGCGTGGTGCCGATGGTTGCGTCGTGCCGGTTGTTGGCGCCGGGGCCATAGATGCGCCCGTTCTGCAGGCAGGCGGCGCCGAAGGCGGTGGCGTCGCGGATGCCGCTCCAGGCCAGGGGCGCGGCCGGCGCCTTCCAGCGCCGCGCGCCCACCGGCGGCTGGGCGTAGGGAATGCCCTTCCAGTGGTAGGTGCCGTTGATAGCGGCGGCATCGACGCCGCGCACGCTGCCCTGGGCGAGCTGTCGGACTTCGGGCGCGGGTGGCGCAGAAGGCGTCGGTGGCTCGGCCGTGGTGCCACCACCGCACGCAGCCAGCAGCGCGAAGGCCGCGGCCATGCCCCATTTCACCGACACCGGTGTGCTTTCGAACATGTCTTGTCTCCTCGTGTTTTCGGGGTAAACAACAGCTTGCGCCGTGCACTGAAATCCCGTTGAATCCGGCTCCGCCTGGCGACACCGTCCTCGCAAAAAATTCTAGGAACGGGCGTGCCCCGCGCCGCTATCGCAACGTGGCCAATCCAGTGACTTCACAACGCCAACCCCCAGCGAAACGGACCAGCTCGGTCACCTGGGTCCGGGGCATCGCCGACATGTTTGCCTCGCAGGGGCTGGACGTGCCGCGCCTCTTCGCGGCGGCCGGCATCGACATCGCCTTGCTGCAGCAGCCCGAAGCCCGCTTCGATGCCGAGGACATCAGCCGCCTGTGGCGTCTGGCGGTGGCGTGGTCGGGCCAGCCGGCGCTGGGCATGGACCGCGAGCTCGCCACCCGCCACGTCAACTACGACATGGTGGCCTACGTGATGCTGGCCAGCCCCACGCTGCGTTGCGGCCTGGAGAGCTTCGCGCGCTACCTGGCCGTGATCTCCGACGCCGCCACCTTCGAACTCGAGCCACAAGGCACGGGGCAATGCTGGCTGGTGCTGGGTCACATCGGCAATACGCAGCCGATCCCGCGCCAGCGTCAGGAATACGGCCTGCTCGCGCTGGCCATGCTGTGCCGCTGGATCACGCGGCGCGAGGTGCAGGCGCTGGCCGCCGAGTTCATCTTTCCCGAGCCGGTGAGCGCCGAGCCCTACCAGCGCGCCTTCGGCTGCCCGGTCCGTTTCGATCGACCGGCCACGCGCCTGCTGCTCGACAACGCGGACCTGGAGACGCGCCTGCCCTCAAGTGACCCGGCGCTCCTGGACATGCACCGGCGCGTCATCGAAGCGCGCATGGTGCACCTGGGCAACGCCCGCGTCGGCCAGCGCGCCAGCGAGGCCATCATCCGCTGCCTGCACCTGGGCGAGCCCCGGCGGGAGGACATCGCCAGCGGCCTGGCCATGGCCGACCGCACGTTGCAGCGCCGCCTGCACGAAGAAGGCACGAGCTTCCAGCAGCTGCTGGACAACGCGCGGCGCGACCTGGCGCGCAAGTACCTGGCCGAACCGCGCTACGCCCTGGCGCAGGTGGCCGATCTGCTCGGCTTTGCTGACCAGAGCAATTTCTTTCGCGCGAACAAGCGCTGGTTCGGCGTGTCGCCGGGTCAGTACCGGGCCCGCCTGCTGGGCGCCGAGGCGGTGAGCGAAGCCGACTGAACCGGCGGGCCCGCGCGGCTCAGGCCACCGCGTCCACCGGCTGCACGCCGCGCTCGAACATCAGCTCCACCGTGGTGCCCTCACCCAGGATGGACTTGACGCGGATCTGCCCGCCCGCGGCCTGCATCACGCGCTGGCAGAACATCAGGCCCATGCCGTTGCCCCCGCTGGCGGCGCGGGTGGTCACCGGCTCGCGCGTGAGCCGCGCCAGCACGTCGGGCGCAATGCCCGGGCCATTGTCGATGAAGCGGATGAAGCCACGCGGCTGCCCCGGCCCCGCCACGCTGTCGACCGCCACGTGCAGGCGCGGCGAGGGGGTCTCGCGCAGCGCCAGGATGGCGTTCTTGGTGAGCGTGCACATCACCAGGTACAGCAGGTCGCGCCGCCCGGGCAGGCGGAAGTCGTGCCGCAATTCCGCCTCGACCCAGCGGCGCTCGCGGTCCTCGAACGGGTACTCGTCCAGCAACGCGCCCAGCAGGCCGGACGCGCTCACGGTCTGGGGCGCCGCGCCCGGGTAGGCGTCGCGCGCCGACTGCACGAAGGTGGCCACCAGCGACTGGCAATACAGCGCGCGCCGCTCGGCGCGCTCCAGCGCGGCCAGCAGTTCCTTCGGACCCAGGCCTTCGAAGCGCACCGTGCCCGGCGGGTCGCCCGGCTCGGGCGGGCGGTGGCGTTCGAGCACGGCCGCCACGCTGCCGCGCACCGTGGCCAGCGGCGTGTTGAGTTCGTGCGCCAGGAAACCCAGGCTTTCGCGCAGCGCGGCGGCCCGCCCCTCGTTGAGCGCGCGCTCCATCGCCTGGTGGCGGTAGAGCGACAGCGCCTCGCGCAGGGCCTCGCGGGTGGGCTCGTCCTCCAGGGGTTTCTCCAGGATGCGCAGCACCTGGCCCTGATTGACCGCCGCGATGGCGACGTCCTTTTCGGCATAGGCCGTCACCAGCAGCCGCACCAGGTAGCGGTGCTCGCGCCGCACGACCTTGAGCAGCTTCATGCCGTCCTGCTCGGGCATGCGGTAGTCGGTGATGAGCGCTGCGAAGGACTCGCCGCGATCGGCGAGGATGGTCAGCGCGTCCTCGACGCTGGCGGCGGTGGCGATCTCGAACTCGTCGCCGAAGCAACGCGAGAACCACTGGCGGGACACGGCTTCGTCGTCGACAAACAGGATGGCCTGGGCGTCAGTGCGCATTTTTCTCGTGCATGGTTGTTATTCCCCCTGGCGCCAGCGTCTGGCCGGCGCATAACCGGCGCACATTATCTGGTCCGCCGCGGGGCTGGCAATCGGTCAAGGCCCTGAAAACAGGCCGGAATACCCCCCCAGGGGACAATCCCCCACATGAACGACACCGACACCGCCACGCCGGCGGCGCTGGACCTGGCCCTGCCGTGGCGCCACCGCTTTGCCGGGCTGGGGCCGGCCTTCTTCACCGAGCTGCCCCCCACCCCGCTGCCCGAGCCCCACCTGGTGAGCCTGAACGCCCCGCTGGCGCAATCGATGGGGCTGGACCCCGAGCGCCTGCGCCAGGACGGCGCCGTGCGCGCCTTCAGCGGCTCGCTGCCGATCGAGGGCGCGAGGCCGCTGGCCACGGTGTACAGCGGGCACCAGTTCGGCGTGTGGGCCGGCCAGCTCGGCGACGGCCGCGCCCTGCTGCTGGGCGAGCTGGACACGCCCGCCGGGCCGATGGAGATCCAGTTCAAGGGCGCGGGCCGCACGCCCTACTCGCGCATGGGCGACGGCCGCGCCGTGCTGCGCAGCTCCATCCGCGAGTACCTGTGCAGCGAGGCCATGCACGGCCTGGGCATCCCGACCACGCGCGCGCTCATCGTCACGGGCTCGCCGCAGCCGGTGATCCGCGAGACGGTGGAAACCGCCTCCGTGGTCACGCGCGTGGCGCCCAGCTTCATCCGCTTCGGGCACTTCGAGCACTTCTCCGCCAACGGCCTCACGGACGAACTGCGGCGTCTGGCCGACTTCGTCATCGACGCGTTCTATCCCGCCTGCCGCGACGGCACCGGCAACCCGTACGCCCGCCTGCTGGAGGCGGTGAGCGCGCGCACCGCCGAGCTGCTGGCGCAGTGGCAGGCCGTGGGCTTCTGCCATGGGGTGATGAACACCGACAACATGAGCGTGCTGGGCCTCACCATCGACTACGGCCCCTTCCAGTTCATGGACGCCTTCAACCCGGCGCACATCTGCAACCACAGCGACCACGGCGGCCGCTACGCCTACCACCGCCAGCCCAACGTGGCCTACTGGAACCTGTTCTGCCTGGGCCAGGCCCTGCTGCCGCTGATGGACGACCAGCAGCAGGCGCTGGACGCGCTGGAGCCCTACAAGACCCTGTTCCCCGCCGCCCTCACGCGCCGCATGGGCGCCAAGCTGGGGCTGGCCGACACGCGCGAGGGCGATGCCGAACTCACCGAAGAGCTGATGCAGCTCATGGCCAGGGACGCGGTGGACTTCACCATCCTCTTTCGCCGGCTGTGCGACGCGGCGGCGGGTGCGATCGAGCCCGTGCGCGACCTGTTCCTGCAGCGCGAGGCCTTCGACGCCTGGGCCGTGCGCTGGCGCGAGCGTCTGCACGCCCAGGCTGGCTTCGACGCCGCCGCCACGGCCGCCGCCATGCGCCGGGTCAACCCGCGCATCGTGCTGCGCAACCACCTGGCGCAGATCGCCATCCAGCGCGCGCAGCAAGGCGACTTCAGCGAAGTCGACCGCCTGCTGAAAGCTTTGTCCGCGCCCTTCGACGAACGAGAAGGCGAGGAAGACCTCGCCGCCTTCCCCCCCGACTGGGCGCAGCAGATCGAGATCTCCTGCTCGTCATAGTGAAACACCCCCGCCGCGCTTCGCGCGACCCCCTCCAGGGGGCGGCGCCTGCGGCCCGGCAAAGCCGGTTCCGCGGCACCCTGGGTGAGGCCCGTGCAGGCGTAAGGCGTCAGCGTTGAACCCATGAAAGGAATGCATATGGACTTCCCCATCAAGAAAACCGACGCCGAGTGGCGCGAGATCCTGGCCGCCAAGGGCGCCGAGCGCGGCGCCTTCGAGGTCACGCGCCAGGCCCACACCGAGCGCCCCTTCACCGGCAAATACGAAGAGATCTGGGCCGATGGCAGCTACCACTGCATCTGCTGCGGCAACCACCTGTTCGACGCCGGCACCAAGTTCGACGCCGGCTGCGGCTGGCCCAGCTTCTGGAAGGCCGTGCCGGGCGCCATCACCGAAATCACCGACCGCAGCCACGGCATGGTGCGCACCGAGGTCGTGTGCAGCCGATGCGGCGCCCACCTGGGCCACGTGTTCGAGGACGGCCCCGCGCCCACCGGCCTGCGCTACTGCATGAACTCGGCCTCCCTCGAGCACCAGGGGAACTGAAGCCATGCCGAACCTGGCCGACATCAAGCTGTCCATGCTCGACCTCGTCGCGGTGCGCGAAGGCGGCACCGTGGCCGAGGCCATCGCCATCGCCACCCGCACCGCGCAGCACGCCGAGCGCCTGGGCTTCACGCGCTACTGGCTGGCCGAGCACCACAACATGAGCGGCATCGCCAGCTCGGCCACGGCCGTGCTGGTGGGCCACATCGCCGGTGCCACGCAGCGCATGCGCGTGGGCTCGGGCGGCGTCATGCTGCCCAACCACGCGCCGCTGGTGGTGGCCGAGGCCTTCGGCACGCTGGCCGAGATGTACCCGGGCCGCATCGACCTGGGCCTGGGCCGCGCGCCCGGCACCGATGGCCTGACCATGCGCGCCCTGCGCCGCGACCGGGTGGAGACCGAAGACGACTTCCCGCGCGAGGTGGCCGAGCTGGCCGCCTTCCTGGGCCCGGTGCAGCCCGGCCAGCGCGTGGTGGCGGTGCCGGGGCAGAACACGAACGTGCCGATCTGGCTGCTGGGCTCCAGCCTGTTCTCGGCCCGGCTGGCGGCGCAGCGCGGCCTGCCCTTCGCCTTCGCCTCGCACTTCGCGCCGCGCCTGCTGCTGCAGGCGCTGGAGGTGTACCGCGCCGAGTTCCGCCCCTCGGCCACGCTGGACAAGCCCTACGCCGCCATCGGCGTGCCGCTGATCGCTGCGCCCACCGACGAGGAGGCGGAGTACCTGGCCAGCAGCACCTACCAGCGGGTGCTGGGCATCCTCACCGGCCGGCGCGGGCAACTGCCGCCGCCGGTGGAGGGCTTCGTGGCCTCGCTGGCGCCGCACGAGCGCCAGGGCATCGCCGATTTCCTGGCCGCCGCCGTCATCGGCAGCCCCGACACGGTGCGCGCCGGCCTGCAGCGCCTGGCCGACCTGACCGAGGCCGACGAGTTCATCCTGGTCAGCGACGTGTTCGACCCGGCGCTTCGCCTGCGCTCGCTGGACATCGCGGCGGCGGTGATGCGCGAGGGCGCGCCCGCCGCCGTCTGAGCGAGCGGCTCAGCGCCCGCGCACCATCGCCATCACCTGCCCCGCGTCCAGCGTCGCCGCCTTCTGCTGGATCTGCGGCAGGTACTGCGCCTGCATCTGCCTGGCCGGGCCCAGCAGGTCCTGGAAGCTTTGCTTGAGCAGCGCCGTGCTCATCTGCCGACCGCTGGCGTAGTAGCGCTTGGCCACCTGCCCCAGGGCGTAGGTGGTGGCAAAGGAGAACGCCATGCCGGTGGCCGCCCGTCCCACGCCGCCGATGGTGCGCCCCGCCGCCTTGCCCAGCAGGCCGCCGATCAGCTTGCGGCCGAACTGCTCGAGGTACTGCGAGGTCAGCCCCACGCCCACCGCCGCGATGAACTCGCGGATGTGGCCCTGGTCCAGCTCCACGCCGTGCGCCTGGCCGATCTCGTAGACCATCTTCACCTGCAGCGGAATGATCGCCATCGAGGCCCAGGACTGCGGCAACAGCTCCAGCGCGCCGTTGAGCAGCGAATAGTTGAGGATGGACTTGTCCAGCGCAGCTCCGTCGGGCCCGCGCACCTCGGTGGCGGCCGGCGCGGCGGTTGCGGGCGTGGCAGCCACGGCCACGGGCACCGCCACGCTCGCCGCCTCCACCAGCTCGCCCTCCACCTTCTCGAAGGCCGCCGACTCGGCCGCGTCGGGCTTCAGGCGGGCCTTCAGATCGGCCAGGAAGGCCGTCTCGGCCGGCGAACGGGCGCCGTCGGCGTCGCACACGCACACCGCCATTTCGTAGGCCAGCTCGCGCTGCCCCGGGTCGCTGAGCCGGGCCACGCTGGCGGCCAGGTCCACGCGCTTGAGCAGAACATCCTGATACACCTTGGCCAGCCCGTTGGCGCCGGCCTCGGCGCCCAGCGATTCGGCGATGCCGCGGATGCTTTCCCGCTCGGTGTCGGCCTTGTCGCCGTCGGCCAGGGCGGCCATGAGGGCGATGGTGAGGACGGCTTGCTGTTCTTGGGGGTTCATGGAATCTCCATCGGGTTGTCACACGGCGCCCGGCGCGAAAAGCGCCCTGACATCGGAGCCGGCAAGCCCCGCCGCGGTTCCCTGACACAGTGTCCACGGATAATCGCGCCCATGCGCCTGCTCCTCGACTTCCTTCCGATCCTGCTCTTCTTCGCCGCCTACAAGCTGCAGGGCATCTACCTCGCCACCGGCGTGCTCATGGCCGCCACCGTGGTACAGACCGGCATCGTCTACGCACTCGACCGCAAGCTGCAGAACATCCACAAGATCACGCTGGTGCTGGTGCTGGTGTTCGGTGTGCTCACCCTGGTGCTGCAGGACGAGCGCTTCATCAAATGGAAACCCACCGTGCTGTACTTCGGCATGGCCGTGGTGCTGGCCGCCGCGCTGTGGGGCTGGAAGAAGAACTTCCTGCAGATGCTGCTGGGCACGCAGCTGAGCCTGCCCGAGGCCGTGTGGGCGCGCCTCACCGTGGCCTGGGTCGGCTACTTCCTCTTCATGGCGGCCATCAACGCCTGGTTCGCCGCCTACCAGACCACCGAAGAATGGGTGAACTTCAAGCTCTGGGGCTACGTCTTCCCGGTGGCCTTCATCGTCGCGCAGGGCCTGTACATCGCGCGGCACATCAAGGACGACGAACCCCGCTCGGAAGCATGAACGCCCAGGCCATCCCCACCGCCGCGGCGCTCGAGGCGCGGCTGCGCGACACCCTCTCGCCGACCTCGCTGGAGGTCATCGACGAAAGCGCCGCGCACGCGGGCCACGCGGGTGCCAACGGGCTCGGTTACGGCACGCATTTCCGGGTGCGCATCGCGGCCCCGGCCTTCGCCGGGCTGGGCCGCGTGGCGCAGCATCGCCTTGTGTATGATGCCCTGCGCCAATTCACGGACGCCGGGCTGCACGCCCTGGCCATCGAGATCCAGCGCTGACGCAGCCCCCGACTACCTTCTGTCACATCCCCCCGCGAACCGTCGTGGGCGCGGCGGCTCCAACACCTTTCCAACTCCGAGGATTTCCATGAAAGTCACCCTCACGGCACTGACCGCGGCGGTCTTGATGGCCACCGCCCCCTGGGCGGCCGCGCAGAACGTGGCCATCGTCAACGGCAAACCCGTGCCCACCGCGCGCGTTGACGCCCTGGTGCAGCAGATCGAGGCCAGTGGCCGCCCTGTCGACGACACGGTCCGCGCCCAGATCAAGGAAGAGGTCGTGCTGCGCGAGATCTTCATGCAGGAGGCGCAGAAGCAGGGCGTGGCCAACAGCCCCGAGTTCAAGAACCAGATGGAACTGGCCCGCCAGACCATCATGATCCGCGCCCTCTTCGCGGACTACCAGAAGAAGAACCCCGTGACCGACGCCGAGGTCAAGGCCGAGTACGACAAGTTCGCGGCCGCCAGCGCCGGCAAGGAATACAAGGCGCGCCACATCCTGGTCGAGAAGGAAGACGAGGCCAAGGCCATCATCGCCAACCTCAAGAAGGGCGCCAAGTTCGAGGACATCGCCAAGAAGCAGTCCAAGGACCCGGGTTCCGGCGCCAACGGCGGCGACCTGGATTGGGCCCCCGCGGCCAGCTACGTGCCCGAGTTCTCGCAGGCCATGGTCAAGCTGGAAAAGGGCCAGCTGTCCGACGCCCCGGTGCAGAGCCAGTTCGGCTGGCACGTGATCCGCGTGGACGACATTCGCGAGGCGCAACTGCCCAGCCTGGACGAACTCAAGCCGCAGATCACCCAGCAGATCACGCAGCAGAAGATGCAGCAGTACCAGCAGGGACTGCGCGACAAGGCCAAGGTGCAGTAAGCCCTGCCCTGCCGATTTCCACAAAAAAAGCGCGGCCAGGCCGCGCTTTTTTGTGCGCGCCGCGCGCTCAGAGCACCTTGCAGGCCTCGTCGAAGTCCAGGCGCGGGTTGCGATTGAACAGCTTGCTGTCGTCGCCGTGGCCGAGGTTGATCAGGAAGTTGGTCTTCCAGCGGCCATCGGGGAAGAACTCGGCGTCCACCTTGGCGATGTCGAAGCCGCTCATGGGCCCACAGTCCAGCCCCAGCGCCCGCGCCGCGATGATGAAGTAGGCCCCGCCCAGGGTGCCGTTGCGCGTGGCCGTGCCGCTGGCCAGGCCGGCGTTGGCCTCGAAGTTCTCCTTGGCGCCCTCGCGGTGCCACACGCGGGGCATGTACTCGTAGAACTTCGTGTCGGTGGCCACGATCACCGTCACCGGCGCGGTGCGCGTCTTGTCCAGGTTGCCCGGCGACATGGCCGGCAGCAGGCGCTCGCGCGCTTCCTTCGACTGCAGGAACACGTAGCGCGTGGGCTGGGTGTTCATCGAGGTGGGGCCGAGCGCGGCCAGCTCGTACACCTGCTTGAGCAGGTCCATGGACACGGGCTGGTCGAGGAACCCGTTGGCCGTGCGGGCCTGGCGAAAGATGGTGTCGATGGCAGCGGGGTCGAGCGGGGTCACGGAGGGATGTCCTTTCGGTTCGGAAGTCAAAGAGGCAGGTAATCGACCTGGTGGCGAGCGATGCGCAGGCCTTCGAGCTGCTGGCGCACGCGCAGGTGTTCGGGGTGGATGGCGTAGTCCGCGAGGGCCTGTGCCGTTTCGAACTCGGAATACAGCACCACATCGCAGGCGTAGTCGACGCGGCTGATGTCCACGCCGATCTCCAGCGCGAGCATGCCCGGGATGCGCCCGCGCATGCCTTCGAAGGCTTCCTTCAGGCGCTGCGTGTTGCGCGCTTTCTCCTCGGCCGTGTCGCCGAGGATGTTCCACATCACGATGTGCTTGACGGTGGCCATCGGATCCTCAGGCGCTGGGTGGGAAACCCGCCTTCTGCGGCCACAGGTTCTGGAAGGCGTACACCGAGACGCTGGCGTACAGCCCGGCCTTCGTGAACGGCTCGCTCGCCTGCCACTGCAGCGCGGCCTCGCGGCTGTCGAAGTCGATGGCGAGCACGCTGCCCACCATGGTGCTGCCGTCGTCGGCCAGCAGGGGGCCGGCGAATGCGATGCGATCGGCCATGGCACCGAGGTAGGCCTTGTGCTCGGGGCGCAGGCGCTGGCGCAGTTCCAGGCCGCCGGGTTTGTCGAGGAGGTGGAAGACGTAGATCATGGGTTCACATGCGGGCCAGCCAGGTGGACAGGCCCGGGAAGATGGCGAGGACGAACAGCGAGAAGACCATCACCAGCACGAAGGGAAAGGTGCCGGCGAAGATGTCCTTGATCGTGATGGAGGGGTTGTTGAGCGCGCTCTTGACCGTATACACCGAGACACCGAAGGGTGGCGTGAGCAGGCCGATTTCCACCGCCACCACGGTGAGCACGCCGAACCAGATCTTGTCCATGCCGAAGCTGGCGGCAATGGGCAGCACGATGGGCAGCATGATCAGCATGATCGAGACCGAGTCGATGATGCAGCCCAGCGCGATGACGATGAGCAGGTAGGCCACGAGGAAGCCCCAGGGACCCAGGCCCATCTCGGTGATGCCGGTGGTGATGGCGGCGGGCATGCCGGTGAGCGCGAGCATGCGGCTGTACAGCGAGGCCGCGACGATGAGGAACAGCACGGACACCGAGACATAGCCGGTTTCGGTGAGCACGTTCCACAGCTTGCGCCAGGTGAGGCGACGTCGCGCGAGCGCGATCACGAAGGCGCCGGCCGCGCCCACGGCACCGGCCTCGGTGGGCGTGAAGAAACCGCTGTACAGGCCACCCAGCACCAGCACGATGAGCACCAGGATGGGAAAGAACTTCACCGAGGCACTGCGCCAGGTTTCCGTGTCCTGGTCGTCGGCCGACGCCGCCTGGCCAGAGGCGTAGATACTGGCCGGGCGCAGATAGGCCAAGCCCAGGATCAGCGCGCAGAACAGCAGGGCCAGCAGCAGGCCGGGCAGGATGCCCGCGAGGAACAGGCGTCCGATCGACTCCTCGGCGATGACGCCGTAGATGATCATCAGCAGCGAGGGCGGGATGAGCATGCCCAGCACCGACGACCCCGCCACCACGCCCACGGAGAAGCGCGGCGTGTAGCCATGGCGGATCATCTCGGGCGTGGCGACCTTGGTGAACACCGAGGCCGAGGCGATGGAGATGCCCGTGATGGCCGCGAACACCGCGTTGGCGCCCACCGTGGCCAGCCCCAGGCCACCGCGCAGCTTGCGCAGCAGCCACTGGAAGACGTCGAAGGTGTCGCGCCCCACCCCGCTCACGCTCACGAACATGCCCATGAGCACGAACAGCGGCACCACGCCGAACAGGTAATCACGGATGGCGTCGTTCGCCGCCGCGCCGACGAAGCGCGCGGCGATCTCGGGCGAGCGCATCAGCCACACCGACACGAAGGAGGTGACGATCAGCGCGATGCCGATGTGCATGCCCAGGACGATGAAGGCCAGCATGACCCCGATGGCCATGAAGCCCAGCAGCAGGTCAGACATGGCCGCCCTCCGCCGCACCGGCCCGCGCGCTGTCTCGCCAGTCCTGCCAGGCCAGCAGCGCGTACTGCACCGCGGCCAGCAGCGCGCCCGTGAACACGACGATGCGCATGGGCCAGGTGGGGAAGGTGAACACGCCCTCCACGCCGAAGAACTCGTTGTTCGTCCAGGCGCGCTGGAACAGTGGCCAGGTGGCGTAGGCGATCACCCCGCAAGCGAAGATGCCCACCAGCGAAAACAGCGCGCGCAAGCGGCGCCCGGCGCGCGGGCGGCGCAGCAGGAAAGGGTCGAGAAACAGGTCGGCCCGGCTCATGCGGCCGTGGCGCAGCGTGGCCGGCAGCTGCAGGAACACGATCACGATGATCGAGGCCGCGACCATCTCGGCCACGCCGTCGATGGGCTGGTTGAAGGCGTTGCGCATGAACACGTCGGCGCACATCAGCAGCATGACCAGGGCGATGACGAGGGAGCCCAGGCCGTTGAGCGCGTCGACGACATGCCCGAAGGGACTGGACGGCGCCGACGGGACCGGCGCCTCCTCCAGGTTGGTGTTGGCTTCGAAGCTCATGAAAGCGGCCGATCAGAGCTCTTTGTCCCAGTCGCGCAGGGGTTTGGCGCCGCGCTTGCGCAGTTCCTCGAGGTAGGTCTTCACGATCTGCGCCGACGGGCCGCGCGAGGCGTTGGCCTTCACCCAATCACCCGCGATGTTGGGCATGGTCCTGGCCCACTTCTCGCGCTCGCCGGGGGCCATGGGCGCGATCTTCACCGGCACCGCCTGCTTGGCGCCCTGCTCGCCGATGGCCTTGAGTGCCGCCTCGTAGCGCTGCATGAGGGTGTCACCCAACACGCGCGAGTACTCCAGGCCCACGTCCTTGACGATTTTCTGCACCTCGGGCGGCAGCGCATTGAAGCTGTCCTTGTTCATGGCCATGCCGCCGTTGTAGAGCGCGCCGATGTCCACCGTGGTGACGTAGGGCGCCACCTCGTACACCTTGCTGGGCAGGATGCCGGTGGCGATGGAAATGGTGCCCTCGCTCACGCCGGTCTGAATGTCGGTGTAGTAGCTGGTGAGCGAGCCATCCACCGGCACCGCGCCGGAGCCTTTGAGCCACAGGCCCAGCGCGCCCGGCGCCGAGAGCTTCTTGCCGTTGAGGTCGGCGTAGGTGCTGATCGGATTCTTGGTGAACAGGTGGTAGGTGTCCACGCCGCTGGCGCCCAGGAACACCAGGTTGTTGCGGTCCCACTCGGCCTTGAGCGCGGGCACCTTCTCGTTCAGCTCATTGGCCACCTGCAGCAGGGTGCGCACGTCGCCGGTGGCGAAGGGCGTGACGGTGGCGTATTGCGTCAGCGGCATCTTGGCCGCCTCGAGGTTGGCGAACACCCAGCCGATGTCGGCGATGCCCTGGCCCACGCTGGTGAGCGTGGCGTTCATCTTGTAGAGCTGGCCGCCATAGGCCTCTTTCCACTCGATCTTGTAGCCCTTGCCCAGGGCCTCCACACGCTTGTTCACCTCGGGCACGAAGAGCGTGCTCATCAGTCCCACCCAGGGCAGCGAGGTGGGGTGGCTGGAGGCGATGGTGAGCTTGAAGGTCTGCTGCGCCTGGGCCGTGGTGAGGCCGGCGGCCATCAGCGCAGCGGCCAGGGCGCTGGCCACGAAGGCGCGTTTCTGGATCGTCATGGTCTTGTCTCCTGTTGTAGTGGAACGGTCAGCGGTCAGGCGCTCGGGTTGAGCACGAAATCGAAGTCCAGGGTCACGCGGCCGTCGGGCTGTTCCACCCAGTCGGCCACGAGCGAGCTGCGCACGCCGAAGACGGCGTCGGAATCGAGGTAGGGGTCGCCGTCGCGGAAGACGTGCGTCACCAGCGTCTGGTAGCCCGGCGCCTGGATGCGGAAGTGCAGGTGCGCGGGCCGCCACGGGTGGCGTTTGGTGGCGGTGAGCATCTCGCCCACCGGACCGTCGTCGGGAATGGGGTATGGCTCGGCCACCACGCTGCGGAAATGAAAGCGTCCGTCGGCGTCGCTGCGCAGCACGGCCCGGCCCTGCGGCTCGGCCGGGCCTTCACGCTGCACGTCGTACAGGCCCTCGGCGTCGGCCTGCCAGACGTCGATGACCGCACCGGCCACCGGCTCGCCGCCCAGGCCGCGCACGCTGCCCGCCACCTCGCAGGGTTTGCCGGGCGCGCCGTTGGCCACGTCGGCGCCGTGCGGCACCTCGGGCGCGCCCTCCACGTGGAAGGGCCCGAACACCGTGGCCTCCGTGCAGCCGGCGGGTTTCTGGTTGTTCAGCGCCACCGTCAGCATCGACAGGCCCAGCGTGTCCGACAGCAGGATGAACTCCTGGCGCTGGTCGTCGCAGGTGTGGCCCACACGGGTGAGGAAGTCGATGCCGTAGGCCCACTCGGCCTCGGTCAGCTTCACCTCGCGGGCGAAGGCGTGCAGGTGCTGCACCAGGCTCGTCAGCACCTGCTTGAGGCGCGGGTCCGGCGTCTGGGCCAGGCGGGCGATGACCGCCTGCGTGATGTTGTCCTGGTTGAGGTTGCGCACCGTCTTGTCTCCGAAATCCTTGCACCCATGGGGCACCGTGGCGGCAGAATGTAGGCCGCTCGAAATGGAAAACCAATGCCCGGAACCGAAAAGACTTTTCCGTCCGGTGAAAGAGACTCAGGGACAACCCGAAGAAGACAACGAGACAAGCGATGGACCGCTGGACCGAGATCGAACTGTTCGTGCAGGTGGCCGAAACCGGCAGCCTGTCGCGCGCGGCGGAGACCCTGAACCTGAGCAATGCCAGCGCCAGCCGCCACCTGGCGGCGCTGGAAGAGCGACTGGGCGTGCGCCTGGTGGAGCGCAACACGCGGCGCCTGTACCTCACCGACACGGGGCAGGAATTCTTCCAGCGCGCGCGCAACATCCTGAGCGACCTGCGCGACGCCGAGTCCGACGTGAACGCCGCCGCGCTCAACCCCACCGGCCTGCTGCGCGTGACGGCCTCGCTGAGTTTTTCCATGCACCACATCGCGCCGCTGCTGCGCGAATTCACCGAGCGCTACCCCAATGTGAGCGTGCACGTGGAGGCGGCCAACCGCTACCTCGACATCATCGACAACAACATCGACGTGGCGATCCGCACGCGCGAGTACGAACCCGACAGCAACATCACCATCCGCCGGCTGGGCGAGACACGGCGGGTGCTTGCGGCCTCACCGGGTTACCTGGCGAAGCACGGCTTCCCCAAGAGCCTGGACGACCTGCAGCAGCACAAGCTGCTGGTCTACCTGCACGCCAACACGCCGAACGAGCTGCGCTTCACCCAGGTGGGCACGGGCGAGCACAAGACCATCCAGATCAAGGGCCTGCTGGAGACCAACGACGGCCAGATCGTGCGCGCCGCCGCGCTGGACGGCATGGGCATCCTCATCCAGCCCAGCTACATCGTCTACGACGACATCGTGGCCGGCCGCCTGGTGCCTGTGCTGGAAGACTGGGACCTGCCCCACCTCACCATCAACCTCGCCTACCCCAGCCGCAAACACCTCTCGGCCAAGGTCCGCGCCTTCATCGACTTCATGGCGGGGCACTTCGCGAAGATGGACTACGAGAGGAAGTGGACGGGGCGGTTTGCGGTGTATTGATTTCAACGAAGCCAAGCCATGCCCATCGAACTTCCCCGCGACGAACGCGCGCAGGCCATCGCGTCCATCGAGCGCTACTTCAACGAGGAGCTGGACCAGCGCATCGGCAACATCGGCGCGGGCGCGCTGCTGAACTTCTTTCTGGAGGAGATCGGTCCGCTGGTCTACAACCAGACCGTGGCCGAGGTGCAGGAGCGGTTGCAGCAGCGCCTGCTGGAACTCGACATCGAGTTACATGAGGACGCCTTCCAGTACTGGCGCAAGCGGCAGGCCGGGGGCAAAGGCAAGCGCTGAGTTTTCAGCGCGGCGCGGTGCACAGCCGCTCGATGGCTTGACGGGCGTGGACCACGAAGGCGGCGACGGCATTGGGATGGCGGACGAGTTCGTCCCGCGCCTGCCCCAGGTAGGCCGCGCGCGCCTTTTCGATCACGGCGCGGTGCGGGGCGGCCTCGCCCCGGTCCAGCAGCCAGGCGGCGGCGTGATCCTTCGACACGATGCCGCCGGTGCTGGCCGTGTACCAGATGCGGGCCAGCGCCAGCACGATGTTGCACTCGTCGCCCGCCCAATCGTCCGGCCCGTTCCACTGAGCCACGGTGTCCAGCAAGGCGCGCACGAGGTCGGCCCGAGGCACCGCATCGAACCAGCCATTGGCCGCCTCGCCCACCAATGCCACGCTGTGCTGGCGGGCCTTCGTCAACAAGATCGCGAGGTCGGGGTCGTTCACCGGCCCCTCGATGACACCCGCCACGATATCCGCGCGCAACCATTCGCCGAACTGCAACTCGCGCCTCGGCGCGTAACGCCAGGGCACGACCTCGGGCAGGGCCAGCACGGTGACCTCCAGCGCGCGAAGGCCCGCCGACCCGGGCGGCGCGGACACGTGCAGCAGATCCACCATCAGCGAACGGCGCACGGACTGGGGCACACGGTCCTCCACGGTCACGAGCAGGTCGATGTCGCTGAAGGGCTTGAGCCCACCATCGACAGCCGAGCCGAACAGGTGAACGCCGAGCAGCGCATCGCCCAAGTGCCGGTTCAGCGCGGTGCAGGCCGCGGACACCTGTGCACGGATCTCCACGGGTACGTATTCGTTCATCTCCGCCATGTCAATCCGTCCCGCTGAACAGGCCCACGGCCAACTCGCGCAGCCACTGGTTGCCCGGGTCCACCTCGAAGCGGCGGCTCCAGTGCAGCGAGACGGTGAATTCGCGCAAGGGAAAGTCGGGCTCGAGGATGGTGTAGCCACGATCGAAACCGCGCGCAATCACACCGGGCATGACGGCCGCGAGGTCGGTGGAGCGCACGATGGATGGAAGCACGGTGAAGTGGTCCGTCACCAGTCGTAGGCGGTCTTCCACGCCCAGCCGTTGCAGGATGCGCAAAGTGTCCGCGTGCGATCGCACCCCCACGAAATCCAGCTCGCGCATGGCCGCCAGCAGGGCCTTGGCCGTGCGGCGCCGCACGGCGAGGGGATGCCCCTCGCGCAGCAGCACCACGTAGCGGTCGCGGATGAGTTGCACACGCCGCGTGTCCTTCACCGTGGGCAGCAAGCCGAAGGCGAAGTCGATGCGGCCGGTGTCCAGCGCCTCGGTGATCTGCTCGCGCGGCACGCGCCGCGTTTCCAGCCGCACGTGTGGCGCCTGTTCGCGCACGGCGGCCATGAGCGCCGGCAGGAAGCGCATTTCGCCGCTGTCGCTCATGTGCAGGTGGAAGGTGCGGCGCGACAGCCCCGGATCGAACGCCGCTGTCTCGTTCAAGGCCTCTTCGATGCCGGACAGCGCGCGGCGCACCGGCTCGGCCAGCCGCTGCGCCTTGGGTGTGGGCTGAACACCCCCCGGCGCGCGGATGAAGAGCGGATCGTGCAGCAGCGCGCGCAGCCGCGTGAGGCCCTGGCTGGCGGCCGGCTGCGTCATGTTCAGGCTGTCGGCCGCGCGACTCACGCTGCGCGCGCGGAACACGGCGTCGAACAGGCGCAGCAGGTTCAGGTCGATGTCGTTGACATGCATCTGGGTGATATTCGATAGTCGGTTCATTGTATTGATTGATGTCGTTCGCGCGCCGACACTCCGGCTCCTTCGACCCGCCCCACTACCGAAGGAGACCCATGCAAGCCCTCGTCAACCTCGACGATGTGCCCGTCATCGAGCGCCAGCACGCGCGCGCCGGCCTGTTCCGCTCGCAGTCGCTGCTGCACGGCGAAGAAGGCACGCCAGAGAACTTCTACTTGCAGCTCGCGCACACCTACGCCGACTTCCACTCGCCGCGCCACCGGCACAACTTCGATCAGGTGCGCGTGCAACTGCACGGCGACGCCGACTTCGCGCGCAACGGCGTGATGCGGCCCGGCTCCATCGCCTACTTCCCCGAGGGCGTGCACTATGGGCCGCAGAGCATCGCCGGCGAATCGGCCACGCTGGTGTTGCAGTTCGGCGGTGCCAGCGGCAGCGGCTACATCTCGGAAGCGCGTTTCCAGCAGGCCGTGGACGAGCTTCGCCGCCACGGCACGTTCGAGAACGGCGTGTTCCGCCGACATGAAGGCGAGAGCGGCAGAAAGAACCAGGACGCCTACGAAGCCGTGTGGGAACACGTGCACGGGCGGCGCATCGCCTACTCGCCCAGCGAACTGGACGCGCCGGTCTTCCTGGACCCGGCAGCCATCGAGTGGCAGGACGATCCGGCTGCACCGGGTGTGCGCCGCAAGCCGCTGGGCCGCTTCTCGGCCCGGGGCACGCGCCTGAGCCTCATCGGCCTGTCGGCCGACACGCCTGTGCCCCTCGCCCCGCACGCCATCGTCTTCGTGCTCGACGGCGAAGGCACGTCGCCCCTGGGCACGTGGAAGCGACACGCCACGCTGCGCACCGATGCCGACGGCGCCACGGTGCGCGCCTCCCGGCCGAGCGAACTGCTGGAGATGCACATACCGCCACTCACCGGCCATTGATTTCCCTGCACACCGCCCGGCAACGCGCGGTGGCACGACAACGAACACCGCACAGGAGACAAGACATGAAGACCTTCATCCGCCTGCTGATCGGCGGCCTCGCCTTCGGCGCGGTGGCACTGGCCATGGCGCAGCCCTATCCCAACCGCCCGATCAAGATGGTGGTGCCCTTCCCGCCCGGTGGTGGCTTCGACGGCATCGCGCGCCCCTTCGCCGAGCGCCTGTCCGCCGCCTTGGGCCAGCCCGTGATCGTGGACAACCGGCCCGGCGCGGGGGGCAACATTGGCGCGGAGTTCGTGGCCCGCGCCCCGGCGGACGGCTACACCCTGCTGTTCGCCAACGACTTCCTCGGCACCAATCCCAATCTCTACAAGGACCTGAAGTACGACCCGGCGAAAGACTTCGCGCCGATTTCGCTGGTGGGCTCCACGCAGATGGCGATCGCCGTCAACCCGCAGCGGGTCAAGGCCACGGACGCGCAGTCCCTGCGCGCCGAATCCCAGGCGCATACGCTGCAGTACGGCACGCCGGGCGTGGGCACCTCCCCGCACCTTTTCGGCGAGCTCTACGGTTTCAACACCGGCACCCGCGTGCAGCACATCCCCTATCGTGGCACAGGACCGGCCATCAACGACGTCCTGGGTGGGCAGATCGACATGGTGGTGGTGACCGTGCCTGCGCTGGCGGCGCACATCAAGGCGGGCAAGCTGCGCGGCATCAGCGTCATCGGCGGCGACAAGCGCTCGCCCCTGCTGCCCGAGGTGCGCACCCTGGCCGAGAACGGCGTGGGCGCCACGCACGACCTGTGGTACGGCCTGTTTGCCACGGCGGGCACCCCGCCCGAGGTGCTGCAGCGCCTGCGCGAGGCCACGGCCACGGCGCTGGCGCAGGCCGATCTGGTCGAGCGCTTGCGCCAGTTGGGCTACGAGGTCACTCCCAGCACACCCGAGGCGCTGTCCGAGCGCGTCAAGGCCGACCTGGTGAAGTGGAAGCAGGTGGTGGAGCGGGCGAAGATCACGCTGGAGTGAGCCCCTGCGCCGGGCTGGGGACTGCCGAGGCGCTCCCGGCGCGCCCATCCTCACAGAGGGATAATCCCGAGGTTATCCACCCAGCCCACGACCGACCATGCCCACCACCATCAAGGCCGACGATCTCATCGAATCGATCGCCGGTGCGCTGCAGTACATCAGCTACTACCACCCCGCCGACTACATCGCCCACCTGGCCCGCGCCTACCAGCGCGAGCAAAGCCCCGCGGCCAAGGACGCCATCGCGCAGATCCTCACCAACAGCCGCATGAGCGCCACCGGCCACCGGCCGATCTGCCAGGACACGGGCATCGTCAACGTTTTCCTCAAGATCGGCATGGACGTGCGGCTCGAGGGCTTCAGCGGCAGCCTGGACGACGCCATCAACGAAGGCGTGCGCCGCGGCTACAACCACCCCGACAACACCCTGCGCGCCAGCGTGGTGGCCGATCCGCAGTTCGCGCGCAAGAACACCAAGGACAACACGCCCGCGGTCATCTTCACCGAGATCGTGCCCGGCAACACGGTGGACGTGACGGTGGCGGCCAAGGGCGGCGGCAGCGAGAACAAGAGCAAGTTCGTGATGCTCAACCCCAGCGATTCGCTGGTGGACTGGGTGCTCAAGACCGTGCCCACCATGGGCGCCGGCTGGTGCCCGCCGGGCATGCTGGGCATCGGCATCGGCGGCACCGCCGAGAAGGCCATGCTGATGGCCAAGCAGTCCCTGATGGACGACATCGACATGTACGAGCTGCAGACCAAGGCGGCCAAGGGCGAGAAGCTCACGCAGGTGGAAGAGCTGCGCCTGGAGCTGCACGAGAAGGTCAACGCCCTGGGCATCGGCGCGCAGGGCCTGGGCGGCCTCACCACCGTGCTGGACGTGAAGATCGCCATGTACCCCACGCACGCGGCCAGCAAGCCCGTGGCCATGATCCCCAACTGCGCGGCCACGCGCCACGCGCACTTCGTGCTGGACGGCAGCGGCCCGGCCTACCTGGACGCCCCCAGCCTGGACCTGTGGCCCGACGTGCACTGGGCGCCCGACTACAACAAGAGCACACGCGTGGACCTGAACACGCTGACCAAGGAAGACGTGGCCGCCTGGAAACCCGGCCAGACCCTGCTGCTCAACGGCAAGATGCTCACCGGCCGCGACGCCGCGCACAAACGCATCCAGGACATGCTGGCCAAGGGCGAGCCCCTGCCCGTGGACTTCACCAACCGCGTCATCTACTACGTGGGCCCGGTGGACCCGGTGCGCGACGAGGTCGTGGGCCCCGCCGGCCCCACCACCGCCACGCGCATGGATAAGTTCACCGGCATGATGCTGGAGAAGACCGGCCTGATCGCCATGATCGGCAAGGCCGAGCGCGGACCGGTCGCCATCGAGGCGATCAAGCAGCACAAGAGCGCCTACCTCATGGCCGTCGGCGGCGCGGCCTACCTCGTGTCCAAGGCCATCAAGACCGCCAGGGTGGTGGGCTTCGAAGACCTCGGCATGGAAGCCATCTACGAGTTCGACGTGGTGGACATGCCCGTGACCGTGGCGGTGGACGCCGGCGGCACCAGCGCGCACATCACCGGTCCGGCCGAGTGGAGCCAGCGCATCGCCTCGGGCGAGTTCAAGGGCATCTCCCTGGCCACGGCTTGAGCGACCCGCGCCCCGTCGTCGGTGTCTTCGACAGCGGCGTCGGGGGCCTGAGCGTGTGGCGGGCCCTGCGCGAAGCCCTGCCGCACGCCCACCTGAGCTACCTGGCCGACAACGCCTGGGCGCCGTATGGCGAGCGACCCGCGGAGGCTTTGCAGGAACGCCTCCTTGCCCTCGTACGCGACTGGCGCGAACGCGAACCCCTGCACCTGCTGGTGCTGGCCTGCAACACGGCCACGGCCGTTGGCATCGACGCGCTGCGCGCCGGCCACCCGGACCTGCCCATCGTGGGCATCGAACCCGCCATCCGCCCCGCCCTGGCCGCCACGCGCAGCGGCCAGGTGGGCGTGGTGGCCACGCGCGCCACCCTCGGTAGCGCGCGCTACCGGGCGCTGCGCGGGGCCTGCATGGCCAGCGCGGCGCCGGGCGCCGCCGTGCACGAGCGCGCGGCCGATGGACTGGCCCACGCGATCGAGCGCGGCGACGAGACCGGGGCCGAGGCGCTGTGCCGCCGCCACTTGCGTGCGCTGCTGGACGAGGCGCCGGACATCGACACGCTGGTGCTGGGCTGCACGCACTACCCGCTGGTGCTGCCTTGCTGGCGGGCCGCTTGCGGCGAGCGGCCGCTCACGCTGATCGACCCCGCCGAGGCGGTGGCGCGCCGCGTGCTGAACGTGCTGGCGGACGCCGCCGCGGTGCCCGGCGCCGCCTCGATGGGCGACGCTGTCTGGCGCTGCACGGGCCAGCCCGAGGCGCTGGCACGCGCCACGCGGCAGTGGCTGGGGCTGTCGCCGGTGGTGGAGCCGATTCAGAGCTGAACGCGGGCCGCAACGCCGGCCGGCGCGTCGGCCGACGGTGCCGTGAGCGCTGCCTCGCGCCCGCGCCGCATGTTCAGCGGCACCAGCAGCACCAGGCCGACGACGAACATCAGCGCGGTGGACAGGATGGCCAGGCGCTGGTTGCCGCTGGTGGCCCAGGTGATGGCGCCGTAGGTGAGCGGGCCCACGATGCTGGCCACGCGCACGGCGAAGGTCCACAGGCCGAAGAACTCCGCCAGTTGCGCGGGCGGCGCCAGCATGCCGGCCATGGCGCGCCCGGCCGACTGGCTGGAGCCCATGCACAGGCCCGCAATGGCCGCCGCGTACCAGAACATGCCCTTGGTGGTGCTGAGCGCGGCGATCACGCAGGTGGCGATCCAGCCCAGCAGCGTGAGGCTGAGTGCGAGCTTGTGGCCGAGCTTGTCCTGCCCGTAGCCGAAGGCGAAGGCGCCGGCCATGGCCGCCAGGTTGAGCACGAAGATCAGCGCCATGGTTTCCTGCTGAGCGAAGCCGATGACCTGCTCCGCGTAGATGGCGGCCAGTGCCACGGCCACGGCCACACCGCCCTGGTAGGCGGCGGTGCAGGCCAGCAGCCACATGAAGTCGCGGTAATGCCGCGCCTGCTGGAAGGTGGCGTGCAGCCGCTTCAGCGAGGCGCGCCAGCCGCCCTCGCGCCCGGCCTGGGGTTGCGCGCGCTCACGAAGCAGCGACAAGGTGACCAGCGAAGCCAGGCCGAACATGGCGGCCGTGACGATCATGGTGACGGGCACGAACTGTCCCGCCTTCTGGCCCTGCGCCTGCGCCCACAGCACATAGGCCAGGCACAGCCCCAGGGTGAGCATGCCGCCCACGTAGCCCAGGCTCCAGCCCCAGCCGCTCACGCGGCCCATGGCCTCGGGCCGGGCGATCTCGGGCAGGAAGGCCGCGATCAGCGATTCGCCCCAGGCGAAGCACAGGTTGGACAGCACGATGAGCACCACGCCCAGCGCCACCGCGCCCGGCTGCACCAGGGCCAGGCCGGCCGTGGAGGCCACGCAGCCCAGGGTGGTGAGCATCAGCAGGCGCTTCTTGCGCGCGTGCCGGTCGGCCCAGGCGCCCATGGCCGGGATGGTGAACATCACGATCAGGTTGGAGACGCTGAGCGCGGCCGTCCAGGCGAAGGTGGCCCAGGTGGCGCCGCCGGCCACGGCACCCACGAAATAGGCCGCGAACACGGCCGTGAGCACCACCGTGGTGTAGCCCGAGTTCGCGAAGTCGTACATCGCCCAGCCGAACACCTCGCGCTTGCGCACGCCGGGGTTCAGGGCGCCAGACGCCATCAGTGCAGGTGCCGCGGTTTGCGCGGCCCGCCGTGGCCCGAGGGACCGTGACCACGAGGCGGTTTGCCCAGCTGCATGGAGCTGACCAGCGCGTCGAAGCGCTGGTTGAACAGTTTGTCGATAGAGGCCACCACGTCGCCCAGTTCCGAGGCGTCGAAGTGGCGTTCCATCACCTGCACCACGTCCTGCACCAGCAGGTCGCGCTGCACCTGCATGATGGCCGCGGGCGTGGGTCCGACGAAGCACATGAGGAAATCGTCGCGCGCTTCCTCTTCGCTGTTCTCGTCTTCCTCGTCGAACTCGGTGTCGTAGAAGGACACCTCCAGCGGCGCGCCGGCCGAGGCGATTTCATTGAGGCCCATGCAGGCGTCCTCGACGGCCTGGCGGAAGTCCTCGTCGCCATTGACCGTCCAGCAGATCTGCAGGGTGTGCGACTCGGCGTCGAAGCGGATGCCGGGCTCGTCCTCGTAGCTGCTTTCGGCGGCCGCGGCCAGCGAGCGGCCACCCGCGTACTGCCACAGGGGTTTCAAGGCCTCCTGGATCTGGTCGAACACCACGTCGTCGCGCAGGGGCACGTCACCGTGCACGTGGATTTCGAAAGGGGCGTCGTATCGGCTGCTCATGGAAACTCACTCTACCGGGCTGTCCGGAAAAAACCTAGGCCCCCGCGTGGAAAGCGCCTGGTGCCTCGAACCGGGGTCGAACCGGTACGCCCCCTTTCGGGCAGCGGCGGAGTTTAAGTCCGCTGTGTCTACCAATTTCACCATCGAGGCAGGGGCCAGGGGGCGGATTGTCGCAGGTGAATGAAAACGCCCCACGGGCCATGGGGCCGGTGGGGCGTTGCGTCGGGAAAGGGCCGCCGCTAGCCCGGATATTTCACGCATGTAGCCAACGGCGTGCGCAGCGGGGCATCGCGGCGCGGATTTGA
>JABAOH010021378.1_pt3 | contig 40827 bp, 33 predicted proteins | sample 7062181 | NCBI WGS metagenome assembly JABAOH01 (sample SAMN14538630, study PRJNA623070) | marine sediment metagenome | biome: marine biome [ENVO:00000428]; feature: marine pelagic biome [ENVO:01000023]; material: deep marine sediment [ENVO:00002113]; isolation source: pool of 5 deep marine... | reverse complement strand
CGACGTAGACCAGGTCCGGATTGGTGGGGTGAATGAGCACCGCCCCGATCTGGCCCACCTCGCGCAGGCCGAGGAAGTCCCAGGTCCGCCCCGCATCGGTGGATTTGTAGACGCCTCGTCCGGCGATCACGTTGCTGCGGATGCCGTCGGAGCCAGTGCCGACGTAAATGATGTTGGGATCAGAGTCGGCGAGTCTGATCGCCCCGATCGAGCCGGTCTGGAAGTACCCGTCCGACACGTTGCGCCAGGTGTGGCCGTAGTCGGTGGTCTGCCACACGCCGCCCCCCGTCGCTCCCATGTAGAAGGTACCCGGCTGATCGGCATGCCCTGCCACCGCGGTCACGCGCCCACCTCGGGACGGGCCGATCATGCGGTACGTGAGGTCCGCAAACAGGGCGGGGGAGTACGCGGTGTTGGGGTCCGGCGCCGGTGTCTGGGCCTTGAGCGGAGCGGCGCCGAGAGCGGCGGAGGCCAGTAGGGTCGCGAGCGTCGCGTGCGTGGGATGAGACAGTCGGATGCGCATGGATTACCCGTGGAGTTTGCACTGAGTGTGGTAGGCCGCTGAGACAGTGGGTTCGAGCCCCGTCTCTAGAGGCGTGTGCTACCTGAGCTTGCAATGTCGGCGCCCGAGGCGCAACAGGGAGGTATCGGGTCCAGTATTGCCGCACTGTCAGCCAGCTCAACGCTGCCCGTCCCCTGTGCGTATTTCGCATGAAAGCCGTACCACCCTCCACCCTCAACCACCGAGAGCACAATGAACCACCGACGTTGCTGGCCGGTCCTGGCGATTCTTGCCTCTAGCGGCGTGGCCACTGCCCACGCTCAGCTTTCCACGCCGCTCGATTCCGCAATGCTCGCCGCGTTCCGCTGGCGGTCCATCGGACCCGCGAACATGGGTGGGCGAGTGACGGACGTCGAGGGTATTCCCAGCCCGTCCAAGACCTTCTTCGTGGCAGCCGCGGCGGGCGGCATATGGAAGACCACCAATGGCGGAACGACCTTCCGGCCCGTGTTCGACAATGAGCGGGTCATCTCCATGGGCGACATCGCTATCGCGCCCAGCGACACCATGATCGTGTGGGCGGGAACGGGCGAGGAGGATTCCCGCAACTCGATCTCGCCGGGCGGCGGTGTCTACAAGTCCACCGACGGTGGGCTCACCTGGGAGTTCAAGGGGCTCAAGGAGACCCAGACCATCGGCCGTATCGTCATCCACCCCACCAACCCGGACATTGTGTACGTGGCCGCCCTGGGGCACATCTGGGGCGCGAATCGGGAACGAGGGTTGTACAAAACCACTGACGGTGGCGAGACGTGGGAACTGATCAAGTTCATCAGCGACAAGGCGGGGTTCGTGGATATCGCCATGCACCCCGAAAACCCCGACGTGCTCTTCGCCTCGAGCTGGCAGCGAGTACGGGGTCCCTACTTCCTGAAGAGCGGCGGGCCCGGTAGCGCGCTGTGGAAGACGATGGATGCGGGGAAGACCTGGACCAAGGTGGAGGGCGGCGGTTTTCCGGAGACCATGCTCGGTCGCATCGGCATCGCCATCGCCCGGAGCAACCCCGACGTCATGTACGCGCTGGTCGAGGCGGATACCGGGAAGGGCCATACGACCAGGCCCAGCGGTCTGTACCGCTCGGAGGACGGCGGTGGGACGTGGGCCAAGATGGCGAGCAACAATGTGCGGCCGTTCTACTACTCCCAGGTGCGGGTGGATCCAGAGAACCCGGACCGCGTCTACTGGTCGTCCACACCGGTCAACTTCTCCGACGACGGCGGCAAGACTGTGCGGAACGCCACCGTGGGCGTGCACGTTGATCACCACGCCATGTGGATCGATCCCAACGATCCCGAACACTTCATCGTGGGGAACGACGGTGGAATCGCCCAAACGTGGGACCGGGGCGGCAACTACAACTTCATCAACACCATGCCGCTGGGGCAGTTCTATGCCGTGAGCTACAACATGGAGGTGCCGTACCGTGTATGCGGCGGACTCCAGGACAACGGCAGTTGGTGTGGTCCGAGTCGCCTCGCGAGCGGGTCGATCTCGAATTACCACTGGTACTCCATCAACGGTGGCGATGGGTTCTACACGGAGCAGGACCCTTACGACCACGACATCGTGTATGCCGAGTCGCAGGGCGGGAACATGGCCCGGATCAGCCTGCGGACCGGCGAGCGGACGAGCCTCCAGAAGCCCAACTGGCGTCAGCGGTGGATGGTCTACGAGGACTCGATAATCATTGACTGGCCCGACACGACCCAGCGGCCGCGCGGCCAGCTCGGGCGCCGCATCAATGATTTGCGGAGTCGCCAGAAGGCCGACTCAATTGCCATGGACCTCCGGTGGAACTGGAGCACGCCGTTCTTCATCTCGAAGCATAACCCGAGCGTGTTCTACGCCGGCGCCAACCGGGTGTTGAAATCCACCAAGCGGGGGGACGATCTACGTCCCATTTCGCCTGACCTGACGACTGTCGACGAGGAACGCATCAGGATCTCCACGCAGGAAACCGGTGGGATCACCCCTGACGTCACCGGCGCCGAGACCCATTCGACGATCGTGGCACTGGCGGAGTCACCGATCCGGCCGGGGCTGTTGTACGCCGGAACGGACGACGGCAACGTGTGGCTCACGCGGAACGACGGTGGCGAGTGGGAGAACCTGACTGGTCGGTTCCCTGGTGTGCCCAACAAGACGTGGGTAAGCCGGATCGAGCCATCGCATCACGACACCGCAAGTTTCTATGTCTCGTTCGACGGCCATCGGGACGACGACTTCACGCCGTACGTCTACGTCACGAACGACTTCGGCAAGACGTTCCGCTCGATTGCCAACAACCTGCCAACAGGCGGTCCGGACTTCGTTCATGTGGTGCGCGAGGATCCCTACAACGCCGATCTCCTGTTCGTCGGGACGGACGTTGGCGCCTACATGTCGCTCGATCGGGGCGCTTCGTGGCACAGGTTCATGACGGGGCTCCCGACTGTGCCGGTCCACGACCTGAAGATCCACCCCCGTGACCGGGAGTTGATTGCGGCGACCCACGGTCGCTCGATCTGGATCGTCGACATCTCGCCGCTGGAGCAGCTGACCGACGCAGTCCTGACAGCGGATGCATATCTGTTCGAGCCGAAGACCGCATATCAGTTCGGCGGCCAGTTCGTGGGCGGCGGATCGACGGGTCACCAGTGGTTCGAGTCAGCGAGCCCGCAGTATGGCGCGGAGATCGTGTATCGGCTGACTAGTGGGGGGCCGCGCGACACCGTCTCGATCGTGATCACGGATGTGAAGGGTGACACGGTGCAGACGTTGAGAGGAACGGGCGGTCCCGGTCTCCATCGAGTAACCTGGAACTTCCGCGGCGAGGCGCCTCCGCGCGAGCCGTTGGGACCGGCTGCCAAGAGGGACAGCATCCTCCAGGCTCGGAGGGTAGAGCAGGTGTTCGACTCGCTCAAGACGGAGGGGACGCTGCCGCCCATGATGCTTGATCGGATGAAGGAGCGCATCCTGAGCGGTAACACCCAGGAGATCTTCCGTGCGGTGGGTGGCTTCGGTGGCGGCGGCCCTCAGGCGCAGCGCGGTTGGGTGGAGCGTCCTGGCGAATCGCAGCCCCGGGGTGCGGCACGGCGGGCAGCCGCGGCACAGCAGCGCCAGCCGGGCGAGCAGCCCGCCGCCGGTGAGCGCCGCCCAGGGCGGCCGGGTGAGCCCGGCGCTGGCGGCTTCGCCGCGCTCGCCAACATGGACCGGAGCCAACTGTTCGACATCTTCCGGGCGCTCCGCCGGCCCGGCCAGCGTGGATTCGGTGGGTTCGGGCGGGGGGGCCAGAGGGGCCCAATCGTCGAGACAGGAGATTACCTGGTGAGCATCACGGTGAACGGAGAGACTATGAGCCGGGTGCTGCGGGTGGAGGAGGCAGGTCGCGCAGCGGGCCGCAGTGTCGCGGGGGGGCGAATCTCCTAGATAGCCTCACCGAAGCCCACGACCACCAACAGCCCCGGGCAGTGCAGCCGGGGCTGTTGCGCCTGGTCCGCCGAACCGCCTGACTGTCGCGTCCCCGCCTCGCGCCGGCGGCGCATCAGCGACATCTTTGTTCCTTATCTTCCAATTGCCGCACGTCGGGAGGACCAATGCCCGTAGGGAAGAACCCGCCCGCGAGCACCTCAATTCTGGCTACCTTGGCGCTGATTCTCATGCTTCCCACCGACGCAATTTCGCAACGCACAGCCAAGCCGATACTGCATGGCCGTCATTGGGTGGCCATCACCGGCAAACCCCTGGGTGCCACTGCCGGCGCGATGATGTTTCACAAAGGCGGCAATGCGGTGGACGCGGCGTGCGCCATGCTTGGCGCAACGGCCACCATGTGGGACGTGCTGAGCTGGGGAGGAGAGACCCAGGCGCTCATCTACCACCCCGGCACGAGGAAGGTCATCGGCATCAACGCCCTGGGGGTCGCTCCCACTGGGGCGACTCCGGAGTTCTTCCGGGAGAAAGGCATGAAGTATCCGCCCCGGTTCGGCCCGCTGGCGGCCGTCACGCCCGGGACCCCCGGAGGGCTGATGGTCATGCTGGCGGAGTACGGGAGCCTGAGCCTCAAAGACGTGCTGGAGCCGTCCATACAGATGGCGGAAGGGTATCCCATCGAGGCACAGGCAGCGGGATCGATCGAGCGCAACAAGGAGCGAATCAGGGAGTGGCGGTATTCGCGGGAGGTCTACCTCCCACATCTGGGCGAAGAGCGGGAGGCTCCCTATGCCGGTGAGGTGTTCAGGCAACCGGACCTGGCAGCGACGCTCCGGAAGCTGGTAGAGGCGGAGCAGGAAGCCCTCGCCCGGGGCAACAGCCGGAAGGAGGCGATCTACGCGGCCTACGAGCGGTTCTACGAGGGCGACATCGCCCGAGAGTTCGTTCGCGGAGCCCGGGAAGAGGGTGCGCTCATCACGCTGGAAGATCTGGCCGGTTGGCAGGTCCATATTGAAGAGCCGGTCATGACGACTTACAAGGGCATCGAGGTCTACAAGCTCACCACCTGGGTGCAGGGGCCGGTCATGCTCCAGGCCCTGAACATCCTGGAGAACTTCGACCTTCAGGCGATGGGCTACAACAGCAGCCGGTACGTCCACACGCTGTATCAGGCCATGAACCTCGCATTCGCCGACCGCGATTTCTATTACGGCGATCCCTACTTTCCGCCGGAGGAGCCCGTGGACGGGTTGCTGTCTAAGGAGTACGCGCGGGAACGGGCCAAGTTGATCAACTGGGAGCGGAACGATCCCAGGATCAGGCCGGGAGATCCCTATCCGTTCATGGGGAAGACGAACCCGTATCTGCACCTGTTGGAGAAGTGGCCCAGTGGCGCCCCGACGACCACGGGAGCGCCGAGTGGTCCGGACGACAGTAGCTTCGAGGAAGACTTCTTCGGCGGCACGACTTCCATCCAAGCTGCGGACGAAGAAGGCTGGGTGGTGTCTGTTACGCCGAGCGGGGGGTGGATTCCTGCCGTGATCGCCGGGCGGACGGGTATCGGGATGAGTCAGCGGGCGCAGAGCTTCGTGGTTGAAGAGGTTGAGAATCCGTTCAACGTCGTGGCGCCGGGCAAGCGGCCTCGGGCGACGCTCACTCCGGGAATCGCCCTGAAGGACGGCAGGCCGTTCCTGTCGTTCGCGGTGCAGGGTGGCGACACCCAGGACCAGAACCTGCTCCAGTTCTTCCTCAACGTGGTCGAGTTCGGCATGAACGTGCAGCAGGCGGCCGAGGCGCCGAACATCACCAGCTACCAGCTCCGGAACTCCTTCGGCGACCACGAATCCCAGCCTGGGCATCTCACTCTCAATGAGTCGGTGCCGCCGTGGGTGCGCAACGAGCTGCAGAAGATGGGCTACAGGCTGGATTTCCGGGAGCGGACTTCCGGTCCCATCAACGCTGTCTACTTCGACTGGAAACACGGGACCATGTGGGGCGGCTCCAGCGACTATGGGGAGGACTACGGGATCGCGTGGTAGGAGGGTGAAGATGAGGGTCCAGCATTGGGACGTTGACCAGGATGGCCCGCTCACTGAAGCGGCGCTGCGCCAGAAACTCGAACGGCAAGGGTATGCGGTCTCGCGCTATGTGTACTCACCAGGGACGCACTTCCCCGACCACACTCATGGCTTCGACAAGATCGACGCGGTCTTCTCCGGGCAGTTCCGAATGACGATGGAGGGGGAGGAGGTGACCCTCAAGGCGGGCGACTGCCTCGCGGTGCCGCGAGGTAGTGTCCACAGCGCCGAGGTGGTTGGCGACGAGGCAGTCGTCAGCTTCGATGCCACTAAGGAGTAAGACTCAACACCCTGAAGAGGCGAAGCCAATGGTTGTGGGCAGGACGATCAAAGCTGCTGCTGCGCTCGCCGTCGTCTCGTTTTCTGTCGTCCCCGTTGCCCCGGCGCAGCAGGTCGACGAGGCACGCGCGGCGCAGGTCGACTCGCTGTTTGCGTCCGTGGACCGACCGGGATCTCCGGGGGCGGCGCTGGTGGTCGTGAGGGACGGGGCGGTGGTGTACAAGCGCGGCTACGGCTGGGCTAATCTGGAACACAAGATCCCCATCACATCGTCCACCGTGTTCGACATCGCATCGGTGTCGAAGCAGTTCACCGGCATGGCCATCGCGATGCTGGTGGAGCAGGGAAAGCTCTCACTCGATGACGATATCCGGCGGCACATCCCCGAGGTCCCGGACTTCGGGCATACCATCACCGTAGACCACTTGGTTCACCACATCAGCGGGATCCGTGACTGGCCGGGCACGCTTGCGGTGGGCGGGTGGCGCATGGACGACGTGATCTCGTTCGATCAGATCCTGCGGATGGTGTGGAACCAGAGGGACCTGAACTTCGACCCCGGCGCGGAGCACCTGTACTCCAACACGGGCTACAACCTGCTGGCGGAGCTCGTCGGTCGGGTGTCTGGTCAGTCGTTCCGGGAGTGGACTCACGCCAACATCTTCGAGCCCCTCGGCATGCACGATACTCACTTCCAGGACGACCACACGGAGGTGATCGACAACAAGGCCTACGCCTATGCGCGGGCTCGCGAGGGCTATCGGGCGCTACCCAACGGGCTAACGGCCCTCGGTTCGAGTTCCCTGTTCACTTCCGTCGACGACCTAGCAAAGTGGGCCATGAACTTCGACGATGGTCGGGTGGGCGGCATGGCCGTCATCGAGCGCATGCACCAGCGCGGTGTGCTCAACGACGGCGAGCAGATCGCCTATGCGTTCGGCCTCAGCATCGGGAACTACCGCGGATTGGAGACTGCGAGCCACTCCGGCGGGTGGGCCGGCTTTCGCACCTTTCTCGTGCGCTTCCCCGAGCATCGCTTTGCCGTCATCCTCCTCAGCAACCTCAGCTCGTTCAACCCTAGCAGAAGAGCGTACCAGGTTGCCGACATCTTCCTGGCCGATCATCTGGAACCACGCGACACAGCGGAGGCCGGAGGTGGTCGGGCCAAGGTGGCCGTCGACCCGAGGATCTTGGACGAGTACGTAGGCACCTACAGGCTCGGTCCGGGATGGCTGGTCACCATCACCCGGGAAGGGGATAGCCTAATGACACAGGCGACCGCCGAGCGCAAGTTCCCGATGACGGCCGTCTCCCAGACCGAGTTCTACGTGGAAGCCTACGGCGCGGCGATCGAGTTTCGGCGCGACGAGTCGGGCGAGGTGGCCCACATCGAGTACCGAGGCATGCACGCTCCCCGCGTCGAGCCGTTCACGCCCGCGGCTGGACAACTCGAGGAGTACAAAGGGGTCTACTACAGCGAAGAGTTGGACACCAGCTATGAGCTGGTGACCGACGACGAGGGACTCGTCGCCCGGCACCGCCGACACGGAGAGATCGAGTTGACGCCGCTCCTCAAGGACGAGTTCCGGGGGAGCATGTGGTTCTTCAGGGTAGTCAACTTCGTTCGTGACGACAATGGTGCCGTCATGGGCCTGCTGGTGACGAACGGCCGGTCCAGGAATCTGCGTTTCGTCAAGATGGAGCGTTGACGGTTGGCGCCGCTCTCCGCGCCGGGATGGCCCGGCGCGGAGAGCGGCGTGCTAGTCCCAAGTAACGGTCCGCCTTCCAGGAGTAGCCATGCACCGCAAGCTCGCCGTTCTCAGCATTGCGCTCTTGTGCGCCAGCCTCGCACATGCCCAGGATGCCGCGAAGCGCCCCATGGATCACGGCGTGTACGACAGCTGGAACAACATCCGAGACCAGCGGCTGTCCGACGACGGCCGGTGGATCCTGTACGCGCTCGAACCGCAGGAGGGTGACGCAGTGCTCCATGTCAGGAGCCTGACGTCAGCCACTGAGTACACGGTTGCCCGGGGCCGCTCGGCGCGGTTCTCGCCCGACGGGGGCTTCGTCGTGTTCCTGATCAAGCCAGAACTGGCGGCGGTGCGGGAAGCAAAGAAAGAGAAGAAGAAAAGCGACGAGCAACCGAAGGATTCGCTGGGTATCCTCGACCTGACCACCGGAGAGGTCGCGCGAGTCGAGCGGGTGAAGTCGTTCAAGCTGCCGGAGGAAGCCGGTGGCTCAGTCGCGTACCTCCTGGAGAAGGCGGAGGAGAAGCCGGACACGGCTGAGGCAGCGGAAGAAGAGAAGAAGGAGGAGGAGCAGAAGCAGGAGCCTGAGGAGGAAGAGAAGCAGAAGAAGAAGCGCGAAAAGAAGGAGGAAGGCACGACACTCGTGCTGCGAGACCTCGCATCGGGCGAAGAGCAGCGGTTCGAGAAGGCCACCGAGTATGCCTTCTCGGAGGAGGGCGTCTATCTCGCCTTCGCCGCATCCAGCAAAGATGGGTCGGCAGACGGTGTCTTTGTGGTGCGGGTTCCGGACGGGAACGCGCTGTCTCTGTTGAGTGGTGAAGGAGTGTACAAGAGCTTGGCCTTCGACGAAGCGGGCGAGCAGCTGGCCTTCCTCTCCAACCGCGATGACTATGAGGCGGATCAGCCTGACTTCACGCTGTATCACTCGGACCTGAACGGGGCGGAGGCCCGTGCGCTGGCCACCGAGGGCACGCCTGGCATCCCGGAGGGATGGTGGGTCGGCGAACACGGGGATCTCTCGTTTTCCCACAACGGGCGCCGCCTCTTCTTCGGAACCGCCCCGCGGCCGGAGCCGGAGCCGGATGAGGAGACCCCCGAGTGGGAGAAGGTGGAGCTGGACGTGTGGAACTGGCGAGATCCCCTGCTCCAGCCGATGCAGTTGCAGCAGCGGGACAACGAGCTCAAGCGCACATACCTGGCGGTGGTGCACCTGCGGAATGGACGGGTCGTTCAGCTTGCGGACCAGGAGATGCCGGACGTCACGGTCGGGTCGGAAGGCGACGCGGACGTGGCCCTCGGTGTATCCGGTGTCCCCTATCAACAGCTCATCTCATGGGACACGCCCAGGTACCGGGACCTCTACGTGGTTGACGTGCGGTCGGGGGCTCGCCGACTGGTGCGGCAGAACCTGCAGGCGAATGCGGAGCTGTCGCCCGAGGGCAAGTTCATCGGCTGGTGGGACGGGCACGAGTTCGCGTATTTTGCGGTTCCCACGGCCGGTGGCGAGCCGGTCAACGTCTCGCGAGGCATTCCGCACCCCGTCCACAACGAGCTTCACGATTGGCCGATGATCCCGTATCCGTACGGCGATGCCGGCTGGACGGAAAACGACCAGTGGTTCTTGGTCTACGACAAGCACGACATCTGGGCCATCGACCCCACGGGACGGCGCGCCCCCCGAAACGTCACGGAGGGCGTGGGTCGAGAGCGCAATCTTCGGTTTCGCTACGTCCGGCTGGATCCGGAGCAGGAAGCCATACCGGAGAGCGAGCCGATGTTGCTCAGGACGCTCGATCTGACCTCCAAGGCGACCGGCTTTCACCGGGATCGGGTTCGCGGCGAGGAGCAGCCCCGGGAGCTCGTCATGGCGGATCACTGGTTCGGATTCCCCCGCAAAGCGGCGGACGGCGAGGTGGTCATGCTCACCCGTGAGCGCTTTGACGAGTACCCGGACCTGTGGGTGAGCGATCTCGTGTTGGAAGGGATGCAGAAGGTGAGCGATGCCAACCCACAGCGGTCGGAGTATCTGTGGGGTACCGCGGAGCTCGTGGAGTGGCGTTCAACTGACGGAAAGCCGCTCCAGGGCATCCTATACAAGCCGGAGAACTTCGATCCGACCGAGAAGTATCCCATGATGGTGTACTTCTACGAGAAGATGTCGGACAACTTGCAGCGCTTCCGCGGGCCGGGGCCCGGTAGCTCGAGCATCAGCGTCAGTTTTTACGTGAGCCGGGGGTATGTGGTCTTCATACCGGACGTCCACTACCGCGTCGGCTATCCGGGTGAGAGCGCCCTGGACTGCGTCGTGTCAGGTGTTCTGAGCGTCCTGGAGAAGGGATTCGTTGACCCCGAGCGCGTAGGGGTGCAGGGCCATAGTTGGGGCGGCTACCAGATAGCCTACCTCGTGACCCAGACCGACATCTTCGCTGCAGCGGAGGCTGGCGCGCCGGTCTCCAACATGACGAGCGCTTACGGTGGCATCCGCTGGGGCAGCGGGATGAGCCGGATGTTCCAATATGAGAAGTCCCAGAGCCGTATCGGCGGTTCGCTGTGGGAGGCACGGCCTCAGTACATCGAGAACTCACCGCTGTTTTGGGCGGACAAGATCGACACCCCGGTGCTCATGATGCACAATGACGAGGACGGGGCGGTGCCTTGGTACCAGGGGATCGAGTTCTTCGTTGCCCTCAGACGGCTGGGCAAGCCTGCCTGGATGCTCAACTACAACGGCGAGCCCCACGGCCTCAGGAAGTATCAGAATAAGAAGGACTGGGCCGTGCGGATGCAGCAGTTCTTCGATCACTACCTGCTGGATGCCCCGGCTCCGGTGTGGCTCGCTGACGGGGTACCGGCGGTTCAGAAGGGGAAGACCCTGGGGCTCGAGCTGGTTGAGAAGAAGGAACAGGTGACCACGGGCGTGGGGAGAGAGCCTCAGTAGGCTGGGACGATGACCAAACCGTGAGCCGTGTGCTCCGGCCTCGTGCTGGATTCGGGGCCGGGGCGAGGGAGGCCGAAACGCTCGCGGTGGTCTGAGTGTCATAGATATGAGGACGGGCAGCGGCAGCTCGCGCCGCCGTGGCTGGGCCCGACACTGGCCAGTTCCCGATGGCGGCGCTCGCACTGGGCGGTGAGCGGCCGTGGCGTAACAGCCGTTCTTCGTCTATGCTGCGAGCGATGCCAAACACGGCCGGCCGATCGTGACGGAGCTGCTGAACCAACTCAACGCCGCAGTCGGTGACCGCTACACCATTGAGCGGGAGATCGGCCGCGGTGGCATGGCGCGGGTCTACCTCGCCCACGACGCCAAGCACGGCCGCAATGTGGCACTCAAGATCCTGCGGCCAGAGTTGGCGGCGTCAGTCGCGTCCGATCGGTTCCTCCGGGAAATCCGCATAGCGGCGAACCTGACCCACCCCAACATCCTCCCAGTCTACGATTCTGGGGCAGCAGGGGATTTCCTCTACTTCGTGATGCCCTACATCGAGGGCGAGTCGCTCCGAACCAAGCTCGATCGGGAAGGCGCGCTGCCCGTTGCGGAGGCCGTTCGCCTGCTGCGAGGCGTGGTGGACGCCCTGGCCGAAGCCCACAGCCGCAAGATCGTCCATCGGGACATCAAGCCGGACAACGTCCTGCTGTCGGGCCGTCATGCGCTGGTGGCGGACTTTGGTGTGGCGAAGGCTGTGAGCAAGGTGGAGGGGGCCGATCTCCAGACCACCGCCGGGCTGGCGCTGGGTACGCCGGCGTACATGGCCCCGGAACAGGCAGCGGGTGCTCGGGAGATCGATCACCGGGCCGACATCTATGCCGTGGGCGCGCTGGCCTATGAGCTGCTGGCCGGGCAGCCGCCGTTCACGCGTGACGTGCCCCAGGAGGTACTGGCGGCCCACGTGACGGAGGAGCCCAAGCCGGTGACCGAGCACCGCAAGAACCTGCCGCCACAGCTGGGCGACATCGTCATGCGGTGCTTAGCGAAGGATCCTGCCGACCGGTGGCAGTCGGCCCAAGAGCTGCTGGCGCACCTGGAGATGGTGATCACGCCGTCGGGCGGGATCACCCCCACCGATACCGCCCCCGTGCCGGCGTCCAGGGGACGCCGGCCCAGACGATGGGCCCTCTACGCGGGTGGGCTGGTCGGAGTGGGTGTGGCACTGGCGATCGCGTCAGCCCTGATTCCCGGTCGGGCCGCCTCGGGGGAGGTCGCACCGGGTGCAGACGTGATTGCCGTCCTGCCGTTTGCGACATCCGGGGAAACGGTGGAGGTCATGGCGGAGGGCATGGTGGACCTGCTGTCCAGGAATCTGGACGAGGTGGGTGCCATTCGGACTGTGGATCCGCGAACCGTGCTACACCGCTCGGAGCAGCGCGCCCAGGACGGGCAGTTGCCTCGGGAAGCGGCGCTGGAGGTCGGGCGGGAGGTGGGCGCGGGCTCCGTGCTCCTGGGAAGTGTCGTGGCAGTGGGTGAGGCAGTGCGCATCAGTGCTGACCTGTTTGGCGTGGACGGCTCCCGAATTGCCGCGGTGGCGGTGGATGGATCATCTGACAACCTCCTCGGGCTGGTCGACAGTCTGAGCGTTGCCCTGTTGCAGGCCATCTGGCGAGCCGCGGAGCCCCTGCCGCGGTTCGACGTCAGCGCCATCACCACGGGGGATCTGCAGGCGATCCGGGCGTTCCTCGAGGGAGAGCGCCACTATCGCGCGTCGGAATGGGCTTTGGCCCAGGCGTCTTTCGAGCGGGCCGTGGCCGTGGACCCAAATTTCGCCCTCGCGTACTACCGCTTGGCCAGGACGGCGGGATGGGTGCGAGACCCGCAGGCCGCCGAGCGCCGGGAGTTGTACGCCGAGCTGGCGGTCGAGTTGGCGGAGGGGCTCCCAACACGGACCAGGACCCTGGTGGTTGCCGAGCGGATGCTGGTCAGCGGGCAGGCGGACGAGGCCATCGACTCCCTCGAGGCCCTGGTACAGCGTTACCCGGATGACTCCGAGGCGTGGTTCTTCCTTGCGGATAACGAGTATCATGTCCAACTGCAAGGCGCGGGTCCGTTGGATCAGCCGGCCGACGAGCTGTTGCCGTTGTTCGATCGCGTGCTCGAGTTCGATCCGACCTTCCTTCCAGCACTGCTGCACCCGCTCGAGTTCGCATTCCAGTCTGGCGACAGTGCCCTGATTGACAGATACGTCGGCCTTGCGGCGGCTGTCCCGACAGCAGATCCCTCTGCCATCCAGCTGCTGAATAGCGCGGCTGCCGCTCTTGCTGATCCACCGGACGTATTGGAGCTCGTTTCTGCCTTGTCCCTCGCGTTGCCGGCTGCGGATGACCCGTCTTCGGACCTGATGTGGCAGGCATCGAACGCGGTGGTGCTGCCTCTGGTACGGGCTGCGGCGTCGCTGCCGGCCGATCACCGGGCGATGGTGATTGGCTGGCTCCAGGGGCGCATTGGGGGGGTAGGTGGCGACCTTGGCCCTTCGGGGGTGACCGCGCTGTTCCGACTACTCACGAGCGCCGGACGTCTTGCCGAAGCCCGACGAACGATGGAGACGCTCTGGATGCAGTCGCGGGTCGACGCGTCAGTCCTGCGATACCACACCACCATGCCGATCTATGCTGGATATGCGCATCCTGACTATTTCCTATCTGGGGATAGCCTGGAACCGACACCGGCGGTGCGGCTGACGGCGCAGCTCGTGACTGCTGTAGATCGTCTCGACGCCGTGGCGGTGGCGGAAGCGGCGCGTGGCGCGGCAGCGCTGCAAGGGCCTATCGCGACCGTGCTGGTGCGGGCCGGGCGGGCGCTCGCGACGGTGCTCGAGGGGGACACGGCAGCTGGTCTGGACCAGCTCGAGGCGGCCCTTCAGGGGTTGCGCGCCGAGGCGGGCTCTGTGCTCGAGCCCATCTGGTTCCGATGGGTCGAGCTGCTGGCGGCTTACCCGCCGACCCGCGAGCGCGCACTGCCTGTGCTGCGGAGACCCTGGATCGGGGAGCCCATCTACGAGATCCCTCGCTTGTTCGCGCTCGCCCACGCGTTGGAGGCGGAAGGGAACCTCGACGAGGCCAGGGGCGTCTACGAGCGGTTCGTTGCGTCGCTCTCCACCGCCGATCCCGGGCTGGCGATCCAGTGGAAGACCGACGAGGCGGTTCGGGCCCTGGGGCGGTTGGCGTCGGACGAGCCGGGGTAGGTGTCCGAGGCTAAGAGAGGACCCCCACCAGAGGACCCCCCAAACAGCCCCACAGGCGGGCGGCACGGTTGGCAGCCGCGGAGGGTGCTTGCCAAACGCCGCGGTCGACAGTTGGAAAGGGTGCAGCCGCGGCGTGAGTTGTTACGGTATCGAGCACCTCGGGGCGGTAGCTCAGCTGGGAGAGCACCTGCTTTGCACGCCGAGCCAGACGTGCGGGGCTCTCGCTGAACTGCCGTAGCTGCAAGGGGTTTCGTCGGATGGGGTGCGAAAGTCGCGCTGGACTTTCGCACCCTTTCTGCAACCCAACGTGCACAGTTTCGTGCACACCGACTTGGACAGGCACCCCGTTGGCTGGTGGAGACCGCGCTAGTGTCCGTGGTGCCCTTTTTTTTGGACAGGTGCTACCCAGTTCGCCGCTCCTAGAGCCCGCCAGGCGCCTCTAGCAGCACTGACACACGCACACACCCAGCCCGGTCGTCGCCGCGCGCTATAAGGAAAACGCGTGCCAGCGCGCCCGCGCGCGACTGGCGCAGCCGGTTGACCCCCCAGGACGGGCGTGCGCCTGATCAGGAACTAGGCGCCAGCCAGCCAGACACCGACACACGCGGACACATCGCGCCCGCGCTATGAGGATCAGCCAGCCCCACTGGGCCGGGTGGTGAGTCGGTGCGCGCTTGCGCGCCCGCGCCGACCCGGCAGGCCCCCCGGGCTACCCCCGGGTCGCAATGCTGTACGGCTGCCCAGAAATGCGCGGTGCGCTTTTCAGGAGGGGAAGGGTCCGATAACGGGCTGACTCCCTCAGTTTCTGAGTTCGGCCTCGGCTCGCCGCTCGCTAGCGTTTATCTCACCCTCAAGTGTCTTCAGCTGAGCTAGCAGTTCGTCAAACGAAGGCGGATCCCGGAAAATCATCTCCTGCATAGCGGCGTAGTCTCTGCGCAGCACCTTCTCCAGGTCCTCGTGGGGCAACAGGCGCAGTTTCCCGGCTATCGCCTCCTCATACGGGCCTTTCTTGAGGCCAAAGAAGAGCTTGGAATGCACGGCGACTCGCGCGAGCAGTTCGTGCTGCGCCAGCGCCCCGTCCTTGATGTCGCTTTGCGCCAGCATTGCCATGTCGAAGTAATGTCGCGACTGTCGCTCTGGAACCGGTTTCCCGGGGCGCTGATGGAATTGAGCATGGAGCAACAGCGCCTTCTCCCAGAACGCTCTTTGCGCTGCAAGTGCCTTCACATTGCAGGAGGGCCTCGTGAACAAGTCTGGAAACTTGTCGGCCACGTACGGTGTTACCGGATGCCACTCTGCTGGCCAGTGGTCAGATCGGGCCCCCAACTCCATGGTGACAACCGGTCGCAGATAGCGAAGCGCGTCGTACTCTGCCGTTTCTAGACTCTTTGGGTATGCGAAGTGGACCGCCAGCGGTTTCTCCTCGTCTACAGCTAGTTGCCAGCCGTGCATTCCGATCGTGCTGCCGAACTCCTTTTGGAGTGTGGGCACCAGCGTCACCGCAATGTGCCTTCCGCATTCCTCCCCAAGCTCCTTGAGACGGCGCTGTCTCGCCTTGCCGCTCGGCGCTGTCTCCGGGTCCCTATCGCCGCCAAAACCGAGGTCTCGCCGGTCGAAAGCGAGATCGATGTCCTCCGAGAACCGGCGGATTAGACCGTAGACCTTCGACAGCGAGGTGCCGCCTTTGAAGATGAGGCCAGGCTGCTCTGCAGGGAGTGCGAAAAGGTACTTGAGGGTCCAGCAGACCCAGAAGTCTTTCTCCGCGATGATTGGCCGTACCCCCATCCGCGCGGCCGTCTCGGTGAACAACTCGGCGCGCTCCTCACGCGTAAGCTGAGCTATGCCGTCCATCGGAAGTCACGCCACCTGTGCAACCTTGGTGAGCACCGACTGCATCCAAGCGGATGCGTACTTGGCGTCCCGCACCAACGCGCTCTTGTCCTTCTGCGAAAGGCTGCGACTCAGCTTCCGAACAACGGCATCGTCGACGCGGTCCCTGCCAAGGTGGCTGAGCGCCTGGTACACGACTGCCGACACCTTGCCCGCACCGGCAAAGCGCCGCGCCTGCCGCAGATAGATGGTCTGCCGGCCGATCTGGACCTGCCGCGACGGTCCGTCGGTCAGGTAGACAGACCGAGCGGGGACCTGCGTCGACAGGCCCAGCGCGTTGGCAGCACGGGCGCCAGAGACCTGCAAGCGGCTGCCAGTCTTCCGAGCCACCGCCTCGGCTACAGCATCAGGAGCCGGCGACAGCTGTCCCAGCCGCCGGCTGATACGCGGGTACTCGTAGAGCCCGCGGCGGAGCCGGCAGATCGCCCCACGGCGAGTCAGACGCGAGAGAGCCTGGTCCACGGCCGCGCGACCGCCTAGGTCTAGGAAGTCCTTTGGCGTAAATACCCAGCCTCGACGCTTGCCATGGATTCGCTTAAGTGTCTGCTGTATAACGCCTTGCATCTGCTAGCTCCTCATGTTCTTGTCAGAAAATATACGTATTTTTTCTGACAAATCAACCCTAATCTCGCTCGTGATTCCACGCCACAGCCGGGCGGACCGAAGCCACTCTTGGGTCGGCCCGTCTTATGTCGTCGTTGTCGTCGTCGTGCCCAAGAACCCGTTGCTATTCCTCCTCGTCTTCCTGCGCATGCTGCTTGTGCTCGTCTTCTTCTTCCGCCTGCTCCTCGTGTCCTTGTTCTTCCTCTTGTTCATCACGGCGATGGCCGCCCTCATGATGGTGGCGGTGGTGGTGGCCGCCACGGGAGTGACGGCCGCGACGGGAGTGACGGCCGCGGTGGCTGTGCCGGCGGGGATGGCGCCCGCACTGACACACCCGCAGCCGTGCCAGCTTTCGCCCGCGCGCTATAGATGAACAGCGGAATCAGTTTCCCCGCCGACGACTGACCGACGCGAGCGGCGGTCGGCCGACCCGGCAGACCCCCCAGGACGGGGGTCATGTCCTCGATGTGCACCAGCTCAGAAATGCGCGACACGTTCTCAGAATCGGGGTCGCTCAGCGCCCCCTTAGCCGCTTTTGACAGCCTGGCGGGCTGTCAAAACGGTCGCTGAAGCTCGGCGCTGAGAGCGGGAGAGAGCAACGTGCTATGTGCCAAGGGGCGCCCGCTTGAAGTTAGGACCGGCCGGACTCGTGCTTGGCCTCTCGGAAACGGCGCAGTTCGCCTTTGAGGTGCCTGTACGAACCCCAACAGCCACCGCCCCACGCCCTAAGCGCGCCCATCACAGCTTCAACAACTGGTTCAGTCGCCAGTTGCTTCCCAGACCGAATGCGCACGAGGGTGCTGTGTGGCACGCCCGCTGCCCTGGCAAGTTCGCGCAGCGATCCCGGAGCCTGTCGCATCGCGTACCGCAGGGCAAATGAGAGGGATTCAGCCGCATTCTGGGGTAGTCCGGGGTAGTCCAGAACCGATGGATAGCGCTTGAGTACTCGGTGCGAGATGCGACCCATGATGGGTATTGTAACACAAAAGTGCACCGAAATGATGCTGTTATCGCGCTCCGGCGAGTGCCAAGTAGTGCTAGGACGGCGGCTTAAGGAGCTTAAGTCTGTTAACCGGTAAACGGTAGACTAAGTCATTATGGGACAATAACTTACAGCTTGACACACCACAGGTAGGCGCTAGATTCCCCTCCTACAAATGCGGAGATCAATTCCCACCCAGTATCGCGGTACGTTGTTCCGTTCAAAGCTCGAAGCTGATTGGGCACGCTGCTTCGATGCGTGCAGGATCCGGTGGGAATACGAACCCCGCGGCCTCTATTGCGGCGACCTGTTCGTCTGCCCTGACTTCTGGCTGCCAGCCGCCAAGCAGTGGTTCGAGGCCAAGGCGAAGCTGACGGACCGCGATGCGCTGAAGTTTGCCGCGCTGGCGCGAACGCTCCGCGGTCAACCGAAGCCGTTCGTCGTATTCGGCTGGCCGAACGGTGTGTTCTCATTCGTCTACGATCTGGACGGAAGGTTCGCGGCTTCATCCGACCAGGCTGGCCTAGGACGCTGCCAACGATGTGGGACGCCACACTTCTGCGAAGTGTCTGGCACATGGGAATGTCCGCAATGCGCTTGCAGCAGCCTAAGGTGGGTTCGGACGCAACGTCCCTACGATGCACTCACGGACACCTGGACCACGAGCTACGAGTGGCCTGGGTGGCCGACTGACGCGCTGCCTGAAGAGCAAGAGGCGGCCTAGGGCAGGAGCGCAGCGCGGACCATCCGGCAGCACCCACACGAGCCGCCTGAGCAGCCATGGAGGGCTGCTCAAAGCCCGAAGTCCGACGCGACCAGTACACCCTTGCAGATCGAGGTGCGAGCGGCACGTTAGTGGGACTCACCCGCAGGAGGTTCACGATGTATCGCCGTCTCTTTGCGACTGTTACCGTCGTGGCCGTCGTCGCGGCGGCCTGTCAGCCCGCCACGACTGAACTGACCGAGGACCAGAAGGCCGAGATTGCCGGCACGGTCAGCGCTATTCACGCTGAACATCGGAATGCGTGGAGAGATGCCGATATTGACCGTGGCATGTCGTACTTCCATGACGACCCAGATGTGCAGTTCGCACTTGAGGGGGCGGTGATGCATGGGTCCGGCACCATCCGTGACGCGCTTGAACCCATATTTGAGGGTGTTGCGAGTCAGGAAATCACAATAGCGGAAAGCCAGACCGTGGTTCTCGCTCCCGGTGTCGTGTGCGTCATGGATCAGGGAACGTTTGCCTATGTAGACACGGCTGGGGTAACTGGACCTGAGACCGCGTTTGCTTTCACCGCCGTCTACGTGCGTCGTGGCGGAGAGTGGAAGGTCCTCCTCGCTCATGAGTCCCTTCCGACACCGGAGTCTATGTAGCCAGTTCTCCAGTCCCGCCGTGAACGCCGTAGCGCCTGGCCCCGCGCCGGGCGCTGTTCTTTGTACCGGTTAACTCCAACAAGACCTCTCCAACATCACCTTGCGGAGCCGCCGCACGCGGGAACATTAGACGTATCCGTCGAACCGCCGATGGCAGCGAAGAGGTCACGATCACTGACTCGCGGACTGTGGTCTTGGCCCCCGATGTCGTCTGCGTGACGCAACTGGGCACCGTCAGCGTGACAGATACCGCGGGGGTCACGGGACCCGAGATTGCGTTTGCGTACACTGCTATCTGGGTGCGTCGCAATGGTGAGTGGAAGGTGCTCCTCGGCCATGAGTCCATTCCCGCACCTGAAGCTGGCTAGCGAACCCACGACCATCGCCGCCCATGCCGCAGCGCCCGAATCCGCATCGGGCGCTGTTGTTTGTCAGCCAGCGCCGCCGAAATCCCGATCATGACTCCCCTTGATGCTGGGCGGCGGACGAGAACATTGGGCGTAGTCCGTCGAACCGCCGATGGCCTGAAGGCCCGCCTCGCCTGAGCGGCGCCCCAGCCTCCCAGGACGCTACACCGACGACGAGACCGCCGACCACCGGCATGACCGGGTAGCACGGGGCCGATTGGCCCGGGAGGTCCACGATGGCTCGATACCGTTCCCAGCGACACCTCATCGTCCGCCTCATTGCCGGCATGTCGATCCTGCTGCTCCCGCTCATCGTGGCCGCGTGTAGCGGCCGAACTGACGCGGCCGTGCGATTTGACGGCACCATGCGCGACAGCGCCGGTGTCGTGCTCGTGGAGAATCACGGAACGCCAATGTGGCGCGAAGGTGATGTGTGGACGTTCACTAGACGGCTGCGGATCGGCGTCGCCGACGGGGACTCGACGTGCATGTTCGGGCGTCTGACCGGCAACGTGACCCTGTCCGATGGCCGCGTGGTGGTGGGCGATGCGCAGTACCACAATGTGCGGTTCTTCTCCCCCGAGGGTGTGCACCTGTCCACGCAAGGCCGGGAGGGTGCGGGGCCCGGGGAGTACGGCGGCTTCATCGATCTGCTGCTCGGTCCGGGGGATACGATTCTCGCCGTCGACAGGCGGAACAGACGGGCCAACGTCGTCAGCCCCGACGGGAAGTGGCTCGGCAGCTTCCCGACGGCGCCGAGCAAGGGCTATTGGATCGCCAGCTGGGACGACGATGAGACCACGAGCCAGATCGTCTCGCTTATGCGGCCGATCAGGGGCGAGGTGGCGCCGGAGGACAATCGATTCCAACTCCTCATCCGCCGGGACTTCCAGGGCGCATTTCTCGATACCCTCGCCTGGCTTCCCACCACAGCCTTCGTCACCGGGGAAGGCGACGCACAGCTCGTCCACCTCTATCGGGGCGAGTCGCACTACGATCTGTGCGACGGGATGATCGTGACGGGGCACAGTGACGAGTTTCGTCTCGTGTGGCAGCGTCCCGATGGGACCGTCGAGCGCATCGTGAAGCTGGATCGGGAGCCATTGGCGTTCACAGAAGAGGATCAGGCGACGCTGCACCGGCGAATCGATGCCATGGCGCAGGAGACCGGTGTGACAAGGGAAGAGGCGGCAGAGTTCAAGTCGCGGTTCCGGTACGAGTCGACCTACCCCGCCTACCGTCAGTTGCTCTGCGGACCGGCTGGGACGCTCTTGGTGCAGCGGATCCGTCCGCTTCGGGAATTGAGTGAAGAAGAGTTGCCGAGCAGCTGGCTCTGGCGGGTTCCGCTCGGCGCGGACGAGTGGGATGTGTTCGACCGTGAGGGGCGGTACCTCGGTGTTGCGCCCCTGCCGATTCCCCCCCACCGGCATGCGTTCACGCGGGACCCATCGGGTGCGTGGCTGATGTCGGGGCTTGAGCGCGGAGAATTCGACGTGCCGTACGCGGGGGTGTGGCAGATCGAGGGGATAAAGCAGTAGGGCAGACTACTCCTCTCATCCAGCCCCGAGCGTCGAGCGGCGTTCGGGGCTTTCGGTCCTTGCCCGGCTTCCCACCAACGGCTACCGCATAGCGCAGCAACACCTGATGAGGTGCACGTGGCGCGCCGCGAGCTCAGCTAGGGTTGCGCCACGCAGAGAGACTGGCAGGGGTGCCAAAGCACGAAGGCTCGCTCTGGCACGCGTACCGCCGGGCCTGGGCCACCTCTCGGAAACACCTGCCTGACGCGGACGTGGCGGCAGCCGGCGGCTGGAAGGCGACCGAAACGCTGCGGCGCTGCTACCAGCGTCCGGACGATGAGACTATCTTGAGTGTCGTCCTCGGCGGCGTGCGTGCACAGAAACGTGCATAGTCAGGAGGCGGCGCTGGCGACGCCGGGAGCGCAAGTCGTTCCGCTGCAGGCGGTTTGCAGTGACTTGGGGCGGTAGCTCAGCTGGGAGAGCACCTGCTTTGCACGCAGGGGGTCGTGGGTTCGAGTCCCATCCGCTCCATACACTTACGATTAGGGTCTGCGAACATCTCTGGGTTTGGGACATTCGGCGGGCGCGCCCGGCCAGAATGCGAAGCCCCGAACGCCACGTGACGCTCACAGTACTGCAAAGCAACAGCGCCCGGCCCCACGNNAGCCCCCTATTGAGGCACGAGGTGCCTCAGATGGGACATCTGGCACGCTAGAATCTGAACCGTACTTGTCGGAGTGAGGGACCCGGACTGGGCAGCGAAAAGCGCCGAACGCCGCCCGACGCTCGGGGTCGTCAAACGAAGCGCCCGGCCCCACGCCGGGCGCTGGTTGGCAGCGGCTGGTACGGGCTACTGGCCGGGAATGTAGGTCACAGTGATGCTGTCATCGGGCTGTTTCCAGCCAGCGGCTGCGACAACGGCAATGTTGAGATCCTGGTCATCTGATCTGCAAAACAGCGATACGCTGATGTCCCTACTCCCCTCGTTATTCGCCACGATCTGATGTGGAAAGTTGCCACCTGGGTCCTGGCCTTCGGGGGGCCAGCCGCGGATCACGGGTGTTCCCATGAGATCGGCCGACTCCAATACTCCAGAACCGGCGGTTGGACCAACAAGGTTTCTCGTGAGGGTGTGGAACCTCGTACCGTCAATCGAGAGGCTATTGACAAGGAGGGCAACGAACCCGGTGGTTGGAACTCCCGTGTCAGCCGTCTTGAGTAGGATACTGGTAACCACGAATGTGCCTGCTTCCGCATGGTTTTCGATTTCGATTCGGGGGTTGGCGCTACCTTGGGCAGCGGTGTTACAGATCCCCCCAGTGGTATCCATTACGATGAACGGTACATGGGGTGGGGGCGTGCATGCGGTGATCGGAAACAGCGCAGCGACAAGGACGGCGATTCCCACGCGTGATGACTTGATCATTGGACTCAGCTCCTCTTCTCACGGGATCTTCCGCATCCACATACACCTCTGGCCGTCTCGTCGCCGGTGCGCGTCCTGCTGACGGCGTCGCTCTGGCAGCGGGGCCGTCGAGGCCATCGGCGGTACGACGGTTACAAGTAACGATTCTCCCTAGTCACTGCACCTGATCTAGAACCGCACCGACACCGCGAGCCCGATCCGCCCGTTGCGCTGCGGTGCGAGACTCATGGGCATCGGAAGCTCCAGTTCGTCCCAATGTCCCCGCATGAGCGTGTGAATTATGAGTCCCAGAACCGCACCGCCGGCGGCGAAGACTGCGACATCGCCGGCGACGCTTCCCGTGAGTGGTTCCTCATCACTTGACAGCTGCTTAGGGACGGTGGCACCGAGGATACCGCCTATGACCATTAGACCCAGAACGGGTGCAGCGGGACCGCTGCGCTTCCTTGCCTGAAGTCGTTCCACTTCACTTAGCGCATAGCTGTGGTCGTCGAGACGCCAACGTACGGCAAGTTCGCTGGAATCAAGGGACAACAGTCTACCTTCGATTCGACTCCCATCCCTGAGCCATACGCGCACGCTGTCCCCCCGTTCTTGGGCAGGGGCGGGGACCACAAGGGTGACGGCGAGCACAGCGGCAGAGAGCACAGCGCGTCGCGTCACGGGAGCCTCCTGGGAAGCCGGATGTTCTCCCGCAAAGGTGCGCGTCTCGTGCTGGGACCGTTAGGCCCCTATTGAGGCACGAGGTCCCGTAGATGGGACATTTGGCACGCTGGATTCTGGAACGCGATTGTCGGAGTTACGGGCGGCCCAGGACTGCGCAGCAGAAAGCCCCGAACGCCGCTCGGACGCTCGGGACTCGTTAAGTGCATCGCCGTAGCGAACAAAACGACACGAGGTCGAGTGGGCGCATTGTTGCAACTTCCTCAGAGCCTGGACACAACCACAATGCGAGCCGTCCCGACCACGTTTTCCGTGTTTGCTGCTATGATGACCCCCCCATTCGCGTGAGCCATGACCAGCCCAGCGCGACTGACAGACGCTATTGCATCATTTGATGACGACCAGGTGAACGTCTTATTGGAAATGATGCCGCCACTGGAGTTGTACGGCGTCGCGACGAGCTGGACTCGCTCGCCAATCTCAAGGGTGTCTACAGCCGGACTAACAACCACCGCCAGAACGACCGTGTCAGCGGCAATTGGCTCTCTGCCTTCGACTTGCCCTCGCGCTTGCCGTTCCGCAAGCCCCCGCTTGGCCGCCCTACATTTTTTCGACTTGTTGAGTCCGACGGCGCCCGCGGCACTGGAAAACGCTCCCCACACCAGGCCGCTAGCGATGATTGCGCCGCTGTCCTCATAATAGTCTGGGTCTCCAGCCACGACGACAGCGCCGAGGACGTTCAGACCTGCCCAAATCAGATCGATGATTGGACCAGCGTCGCTCTCGGTGCAAGTAAAATACTCCATCTGCTCATGGCCCTCTGGTGGGGCGTGCGAGAAGATGAAACCGCACGCACCAGTGGCCACCGAAAGCAACCCGAGACCCAACCCGAGTAAGGCAAAGCGTTTCCGGTTCATAGTGCCCTCTCGTCTTGCCAGTTGATAGAACGGTGGTCTGGCGGTCGCGTTGTCGGTGGGCGTCCTGGGAGGTGGGGCGTCGCTCTGGCAGCGGGCCGTCGAGGCCATCGGCGGTTCGACGGTTACGAGTAACGATTCTCCCTAGTCACTGCACCTCATCTAGAACGCGACCGACACTGCGAACGCGAACCTCCCGCCACGCTGCGGCACGAAGCTCACGCGCAGGCGGTCAAGGGGGACTTGCTGCCACCGCTCAGTCTCGATGTTCGCTCCGACTTTGCGACCGACCAGGATACCTATGGCCCCGAAAACAACCGCTCCCATCGTCGCATATTCCTCTGCCGTAAAGCGCCACTCCCCCCAGCAAGCAAACCATCCCGACTTCTGACACGGCGGGTCATCGCCCAATGCAAACCCGATGATCGCTCCCGTGGCGGCACCGAGGACAAGCCCGATGGTAGCGCCCTCCCATGGGTGCGACTTCCGTCCCCGGCTCACTTCGAGCCCTGCTAGGGAGGTCAGCGAGACCACAACAGGTGAGGGCTCGCTAGTCCGCAGCGCCAGGCTATCGGAATCCAACCTCGTGATCGTGCCAACGAACGTTCCGTATCGTCCGTCAGCCGTCTGTCCCGCGTGAATGCGCACTCGTGCACCCGGTTCAATGGTCGGAGATTCCTCTTGAGCTAGGACGCTGGTGAACGGCGCGAAGGCGAGACCAGCAGGCAACACTACCGCGAGCCAGTTGCGCATCGTGCCACCTCCGAATCAGAAGGACTCGCAGACTTCCCGGCAGTGGTACGGCGGTCTCGTGGTCGGAGGGGCGCGGGAGGGAACGTCTCTTCGAGAGCGGGATCGCCGTGCGCCATCGGGGCTACGGTTCCCAACATGTGGCGAGGTGGCCGGGACCGTTAGGCCCCTATTGAGGCATTGGGTGCCGTAGATGGGACATTTGGCACGCTGGATTATGGAACGCGATTGTGGCAGTTACCGGCGGCCCAGGACTGCGCAGCAGAAAGCCCCGAACGCCGCGAGACGCTCGGGGCTGAAGGCTCGGCTACGAAGCAGACTTTGCTAGCCGTTCGGCCTCATCAACTTCTGAAGCGGCGGGCAATTGTCTGCCCATTCGAAGCCCTCACCACGCTGGTCCCGAAGCCTGTCACCGCATCATTGCTTGCGAAGCGCCTCAAGCACCTCCGGCGTGAACGGATTCTCGCCGGCCCGCAGGGTGTCGATCCAGCCCTGCCGCTGGGCGCGGTCTTCATCGTCTGGTGTCCAGGCCACGAACGCCTCAAAGTCTACAATAGCTCCATCAAGATCGCCGGTGAGTGCCCTGGCCAATCCGCGGCTATCTCGGTTCCCACCGTCGTCAGGAATAAGGGCTACGGCCCGGTCGCAGGCTGTCATCACATCGGCAGCATGCCCCCACAGACTGCCCCACCAGCACAGATTGTTCCAGAGCCAAGCCGACCAAACCGACACGGTGAGAGTGGAATCAAGGGCTTGCGCATTAGAGTAGGCTGCCATGGCGTCCGTTATCGTACCCTGCCTTGCCAGATTCTCCCCTTCGGTGAGCACGGCGAGCGCCGCCACCCGGTCAACGGCACGCCAAGGTTCGCACATGCCTCGGAGAGGGCGAGACGCTGCCACGAGGACAGCGCAGCCTCGATGCGAGGTCGGTAGCCAGGGTGCTTGGGTGTCACGGCAGTGCTGCTCCCGCCCACCTGGCAGACGGGAGCCTACTCTGCCTCTGCGAACTTCTCTGCGAACATTTGCGCGCAAGCTGCACAGCCGCCCTTATCGGCACGCGCGTCCTGCGCATCGGTTGTCCAGGAATTAGAACGGATTGCGCGGCAGGGTTAGCCAGCCTGCAGCCCAGCGGTCTGCTTTGCACGCAGGGGGTCGTGGGTTCGAGTCCCATCCGCTCCACTGACGCGAGACGCCTAGCGGCGACGAGGCGCCAGCTGGAGGAGACCTCCTAGCTGCTCACCGGGTCCCTGCTGGGCGTCTGTGCGTGGTCGTGTCCCATCAGAACGGCAACGCGAACGCTAGCCCGCCCTGCAAGCCGACGTCGAACTGCGCCCGGTCGAAACCGTAGCTGTTGAATCTGTAGATCCAGCCGACCACTTCCACGAAGAACGCACCGAGCCCGGCAACGCGATTGAACCCGGCGCCAAACCGCCCAGCAAGGTCCGTGACGCTCTCCAGCGAGTCGTCGTCAGGGTCGGTCCTCACGGCTCCGCCCCCCAGGAACAAATACGGCACGAATCCGGCCTCGCTGGGCCAGCCAAACTGAAGATCCCCGCCGAAGTACAACCGAGCTAGGCCCGGCTCGGCGAGTGACAGGGTGGAACCGGCGTAGTTGGTCTTCAGATAGGTCGCGCTCCCACGTAGCGCCGCGGTTGCCCCCACCTGCAGGGCGAGCCCGCCTCCAAAGGAGAATGCTGAAGAGAACTGATCCCCGCCCTCGGCGAGGTTGACCACGGAGAAATGGCGCCCGCCGTGTCCAAATAGCACGACGGCCCGCGATTGTGCGCGCGCAGTGTTGACGATGGACGTGGCCAGTAATGCGGCGACGGCGACTCGGGATGCCCGTGACATGAGTAGGTGCTAGTGTGGCGTAAGAGTTGTAGGGGCGTAGCATGCTACGCCCCTACTTCGTGATACGTCGCGCTAGGCGCTGTCAAACCTCCTCGCTACCTCCTGCCAATTCACCACGTTCCACCAGGCCGCGATGTAGTCGGGACGCCGGTTCTGGTACTTCAGGTAGTAAGCGTGCTCCCAGACGTCCAACCCCAGGATCGGGGTCCTGCCCTCCATCAGGGGGCTGTCCTGGTTGGGGCTACTTTCGATCGCCAGCTTCCCGCCGTCCAGCACCAGCCAGGCCCACCCGCTTCCGAAGCGGCTGGCGGCGGCATCGGAGAACTGCTGCTTGAACGTCGCGAAGTCGCCAAACGTGGACTTGAGCGCCCCAGCGAGCTTCCCGCTGGGCTCTCCACCGCCGTCGGGACTCATCACTGTCCAGAAGAGCGTGTGGTTCGCATGTCCGCCACCGTGGTTCCGCACTGCCGTCTGAATGTCCGCGGGAACGCCGCTGATATCGGCTAACAGGTCCTCTAGGGACTGCTTCTCGAGGCCTGCGTGTTTCTCCAACGCGTCGTTGAGCTTCGAGACATAGGTCGCGTGATGCTTCGTGTGATGGATCTCCATCGTTCTTGCATCGATGTGCGGCTCGAGGGCGTCGTATGCGTACGGGAGGTTTGGAAGCTCGTGGGCCATCGCAAGAGACTCCTTTGTGAGAATTGGCTACGTTGTAAACGGGATGTGCATTTGATTCCGTACCTAATTAGGCAAGTGGGACGGCGGATCACAAGGGAGCTCTGATGGCTCCGGATTTCACCCGTCCTTCAACCGCCGACGCGACTCACTGCGCTCCCTTGAGTGGGAGGAGGACTGTCATGCGATCCATTGTGATTGTCGCGAATGCCTGCTTGGTTCTCTGGGCTGCCGATGTCATGGCACAGCAGGCCCCTGGCCGGCGCCTCCTGGGCGAACTGAACTGGCTCGAGGCGCAGCGGCTAATCCCGGACTCAGTGAACACAGTGCTCGTTCCCGTGGGAACGTTGGAACCCCACGGCGTGGTGAACAACGCCGCCGACAATACGGTGCCTTACGAGTTGGCTCTGCGGCTGTCCGGGCGGGTAACGGCGCTGGTAGCACCCACCATCCCCTACGGCGTGACGATGACGCTGGACGAGTATCCGGCAACGGTTGGGGTCGGTGCGAAGGCCTTCGAGGAGTATTGCTACCAGGTGCTGCGGGGGCTCGCCCGAAGCGGATTTCGCAACATCATCGTCCTCAACGGACACGGACCGAACGGGACACCGTTGCGAAACGCTGCGGAGCGAGTGTGGCGGGAGACCGACAGTCGGCTGCTGATAGCCGAGTGGTGGACCCTGACCGCCGACCTGGTGCAGCAGGTTTATGGCACGGAGGGTGGGCACGCCGGGAACAACGAGACGGGCGCCGTGCTCGCCGTCCGGCCCGATCTGGTGCACCCAGACCTCTACTCCGGGGTCGAGATGACGACTCCGAGGGATTCGGGGTGGACGGCGTATCCGTTTCCGTCCTCGATCGTGTTGTACCGGGAGGGTGAGGGGTATCCGGACTTCGACGAAGGCAAGGCACGGCGGTTCTTCGATGGCGTGGTGGACCGACTCGCGGCGCTGGTGTCCGACGTTGTCGCGAAATGGGACCGGGCTGGTCTGTGATGCTGTATTAAGGAATAACCGTGCACTCGGGGGAGGCGCGGCAGCCGGGCTGTCGCTGGTTGGCTGTGCTGCGGCATATGTGCGCAACGTCACTTGTCGTCGCCCCCACGGTCCGATACGTTCTCGGTGATGGCGCGACGCGATAGTGAGCCGAGGCCAGGCCCCGCCGTCCGCGAGCCACTGGATGAGCGGGCCCTGCGGATTCTGGCCGACGTTACGGGATACCTGGCCGCCGGCCTCGGGTCGGAGGAGGTTCTGACCCGGGTGGTGGGCGCGCTCGCGCGTGGGTTGGGGACTGACGAATGTCGTGTCTGGGTGCGTACCCCCGATGGGAGCGGCTTCCGCGCGATCGTCGCGGAGGGTGTTCGGGTCCCCGGCAGTCGGTCGATCGCCGAGGTCACGGGGTGGTTCGACGGAACCGAGCTGGAGCAGCAGGAAGGCGAGACGCTGCAACTCCGGTTCCCGCTGAGCCATGAAGGTGAGCGGCTCGGAGTGCTCGAGGCGGTCATAGCGGATGGTCCCGGGGCCGGGACCCTGCGCGACGTCGTGGGCATCGTTGCCAATATCCTCTCGCCGTTCATTGCCTCCGTCGAGCTGTCGGAGGATCTGGCCAGCGAGGTAGCCCTTCGCACGCGGGAGATCGACGCCCAGCGCCGGTTCACGTCGAAGATTATCGACTCTCTGCCGGTTGGGCTCTACGTCATCGACCGGGATTACCGGATCCAGGCCTGGAACCGGAAGCGGGAGACCGGCACGCAGGGGATGGTGCGGGAGGAAGTGCTCGGCAAGACCGTTTTCGAGGTGCTTCGTCGACAACCAAGAGTGCTGCTCAAGCGGGAGTTCGATCGCGCGTTCAGCACGGGCCGGATGGAGCAGCTCGAGTCGGAGTCAACGGCAACGGGTGAGGTGCGCTCCTACCGCCTCACCAAGGTCCCCATGCGGTTGGACGATGACGAGGTCACCCACGTCATCACCATTGCCGAGGACATCACCGAGTGGAAGCATGTCCAGCAACAGGTCTCACAGACCGAGAAGCTGGCGGCTGTTGGACAACTGGCCGCCGGTGTGATGCACGAGATCAACAACCCGCTTGCCACCATCGGCGCGTGCGTGGAGGCACTGTCGCTCCGGATCGACGATCTCCCACCCGGGGAGCGGCAGGGATATGACGAGTACTTGCGGATCATGGAGTCGGAGCTGGGCCGCTGTCATTCGATCGTTGACGGGCTCCTCGACTTCTCCCGACCCAAGGCTCGCGTCAAACGGCCGGCGCAGGTGAACCAGATCGTTGAGGACGCGCTGTTCCTGGTCAAGCACCATGACAAGTTCAAGGGGATTCGGCTGGAGCAGCACCTCTCCGAGGGCTTGCCGGGGGTCCAGGCCAATGCCGAGCAGCTGATCCAAGTCTTCCTTTCCCTCATGCTCAATGCCATCGATGCCATGGAGGGCAAGGGTGTTCTGTCGGTCCGGACGGCGTTCAATCCCGAGCGGGTCGATGAAGTTGTCGTGGAGTTTAGCGATACCGGCATGGGGATCGCGCGTGAAGATCTGCCGAAGATCTTCGAACCGTTCTTCAGCACCAAGTTGCCGGGGCAGGGAACCGGCCTCGGCCTGTCGATCTGCTACGGGATCGTGCAGGAGCACGGCGGGCGGCTCATCGTCGATTCGCAACTCGGCCACGGTTCGGTCTTCAGGGTCATACTACCCATCGGCGGAATCGCGGGAGAGCCGTAGTGAAGATCCTCGTCGTCGAGGATGACCGTACGGTTGGGCAGTACGTTCAGCGTGGCTTGGAGGAAAATCGGTACAACGTCGATCTGGTAGCGGACGGGAGTCAGGGCCTCGAGCGCGCTTCCCATTCCACATATGACGTGATCGTGTTGGATCTGCGCCTCCCAGGGGTGTCGGGGGTGGAGGTGCTCCGCACGCTGCGCGATCGCGGAGTCGACACGCCGGTTCTGGTACTCACGGCGCAGGACGCCGTGGAATCGAAGGTCCAGGCGTTGCGCACGGGGGCCGACGACTACGTCACCAAGCCCTTTGCGTTCGAGGAGCTGCTGGCCCGAGTGGAGGCACTGGGTCGGCGGCCGAAGGAGATCGCGCCGCCGGTGCTCCAGGTGGCCGACCTGGTGGTCGACACTGGGAAGCACGAGGTACGGCGCGGCGACAGCTACATCGAGCTCACGCCAAAAGAGTACGCGGTGCTGGAGTTCCTGGCACGGAACTCCGGGCGGGTGATGTCCCGCACCCTGATTACGGAATACGCCTGGGACTACCACTTCGATCCCGGAACCAACATCGTGGATGTGGTGATCAACCGCCTGCGGAAGAAGGTGGAACATGGCTTTGGCAAGAAGCTCATTCATACCATCCGCGGTGTCGGGTACGTGTTGAAAGCAGACTGAGCGGCGATGCAGACCATTCGGGGACGCCTAGCGGTCTGGTACGCGGTCGCGATGGGCGTGACCATTGTGGTCTTCGCCGCCATCATCTATAGCCTGCAGCGCTCCCACAGTTTCAGCGAGCTGGATAGGCGCGTCCGGCTGGAAGCAGACCTCATCGCGACAGTCCTGAGCGAAGCCTACCAGGCGCGGGGCGTCTTGGTTGCCCCCGGTGGCGATACTGGCCAGGCAACGCTGGAGCCCGAGGTGGCGGGGCTGCTGCAGGACGTGCCCGGGTTCGTCGTCGTGCAGTTGCGGGGAGGCGATATAGCCTTCGTGTCAGCGGAAGCTCCCACCGTCGTGCCAGCATTCTCTCTCCTGTTCGATGAAGCCGAGGATCCCGCTGGTCGCGGAGCTTTCGGTACCATTGATCTGAACCCGCCGATTGGCAATGTGCGGTACTTCGGGCGTCCGCTTACCGATGCGGGCCCGGATGTTACCGGGGTGGTCGTGGGCATTCCGACCGCCGAGGCCGAGCTGGGAGCGCAGCGGCTGCTGTCCGCCATGCTCGTGACCGCACTTCTCATCATCGTAGCATCCACGGCGATCGGTTACATCCTGGTCGGCCGGACGCTAAAGCCCGTCGACGACATCGTTGACGAAGTTGAGGCGATCAGTGACGGGCGGAGCCTGCACCGCCGGCTTGTGGAACCGAAGGCGCACGACGAGCTCACCCGCCTCATCAAGACGCTGAACGCGATGCTCGCTCGGCTGGAGGTGAGCTTCGCGTCGCTCAGACGGTTCACGGCCGATGCTAGTCACGAGCTCAAGACTCCCCTCACGGTGCTGCGATCCGGAATCGAGCGGTCGATCACGCACCCGGCGACGCCCGACGATGTCATGGCGGCGCTCGAGGAGACGCTGTTCGAGGTGAACCGCATGGCGGAAATGGTCGATTCGTTGCTGACCCTGGCGCGGGCCGATGAAGGCCGGGCCCCACTGCACCTGGACGACATCGATCTTCGGGAGACGCTGGAAGAGGTTGCCGAGACGGCCAGCATTCTGGGTGAGCAGGCATCGGTGAATGTCGACGTGCAGGTGCCGCAGGATCCGGTTCTCATGCGGGTAGACCGTGGCCGTGTTCGGCAACTGCTCATGAACCTCCTGACCAATGCCATCAAGTACACGCCTGCGGGCGGCAGCGTCTGGATCGAGTCGGCCAGGGAGGACGACCGGGTGGTCATCACCGTCCGCGATGCGGGTGTTGGAATCGCGCCGGGCGACCTCTCCCACATCTTTGATCGTTTCTGGCGGGCCGATCCAGCCCGCAGCCGTACAGGAGCCCGGCCTGGTGCGGGACTCGGCCTCGCCATCTGCAAGTGGATCGCCGAAGCGCACGGCGGCTCCATTGAAGCGCAGAGCCGCCCCGGGCGTGGCACAACCTTCACCGTGACGCTGCCGTTCGGGCGGGACAGCTGACGAGGCGGAGTCTGTGGCTCGGGCCGTAGGGCTGGGCCGGTCGCCGGGCGGCTGGCGGAGGGCGGGCCTAGCGGTGTCGGGCGGTGGGCCACAGATTAGCGGATCGTCTTAAGCGGCGGTGCCCCTCCCGATTCCGGCCACCGCTGCGGGGACCGTGACTGGTAACACGATTGTTAGGGTTTTGTAATCTTCCTTCTACAGTGTTGCGCATGTGGGTGGTGGCAAACTCTGCGAGTGCGGGTATAGACTTGTAGCGGCGACAAGTCCACCCGGAGGTGAGGCGTGTTCGATATCCTGGTTGAATCCAATCGCAAGAAGCGGGACTTCAAGGGCTACATCACGGGCATGTTCGCCTCAACGATATTCCAGGTAGTGCTCATTGCCGGAGCGGTGCTTGCGACGATGGGAGTGGCCGAGGAGATCATTGAGGTCGAGTTGGATACCATCATGCTTGTCATCGAGGAGCCCACGGAGGAGGAGCCGCCCGAGGAGGAGGATCCGATCATCGTGACGTCGCTCACTCCGCCGCCCAGGGGCTTCCAGGTGCTGATGGCACCCGTGGACGTCCCCCAGGAGATTCCGCCTGTCGACCTCAGCGCGCGATTTGATCCGCGGGACTACAGCGGGGTCGGGGTCGAAGGTGGCGTGTTCACTGGTGTCGAAGGTGGAACAGGTCCGGTAGATCTGACCCAGGTGTTTGCGGAAGCGGTGGTGGACGAGGTGCCGGAGCGGATCTCTTGTCCGCTACCCGACTACCCACGCATGATGCAGCAGGCGAATATCGAGGGTCAGGTCCTGTTGCAGTTCGTGGTGGAGACCGACGGTCGCGTCAAGTCGGAGAACATCGAGACCATCACTTCGACCCACAAAGCGTTCGAAGGTCCGGCAAGGGACATGATTGGGAAGTGCCTCTTCCGGCCCGGCCGCGTGCGCGCCAACCCGGTGCGCGTGCTGGTGCAGATGCCGATCATATTCAACCTGGCGGGCAGGCGCTAGACGGCTGCCCACGATATTCCGCAACCGACTTATTCCGTGACGGAGGCGCAGTAGACTATGGAAGTCTCACTATACACGCTCTGGCTAGATGCCGGGTGGTTCGCACGTGGGATCATCATTCTGCTTCTCTTCATGTCCATCCTCTCTCTGGGCGTGGGTGCACAAAAGTGGTGGCGGTTCCGCAAGAGTACGAGGGAGACGCGTAGATTCGCGCCGGAGTTCGCGCGATTCCTGCAGGAAGAGCAACTCGACGCCGCCATCGAGGTGGCCGAGAAGCAGAAGGTCTCGCACGTCGCCCGGGTGCTCGGCGAGGCGCTGGCGGAGGTGAAGCCTCTGCTGCGGGATCGGGCCACTATTACCAGTGGGGACATCAACTCTGCGGAGCGCGCGATCGAGCGTCAGATGCTGATCCTGCTCTCGGAGCTGAAGCGGGGGCTCGGCATCCTGGCGACCGTGGGAGCGACGGCGCCGTTCGTCGGGCTGCTGGGAACCACGATGGGCATCGTGAACTCCTTCACTGGCATGGCCGAGACGGGCTCGGGCGGACTGGCCGCGGTCTCGGCGGGCATTGCTGAGGCGCTCATTACGACCGCGTTCGGCTTGGCCGTTGCGATTCCGGCGGTCTGGCTGTACAACTACTTCCAGACGAAGGTGGAGAATCTCACCGTGGAGATGACCTATACGTCGAAGGAGCTGATCGACTTCCTCATCAAGAGCGTCGGCAGCGAGTTCGGTCGGTCGATCTTCACCAAGGAGTTCCAGGCCCAGCAAGCGGCATCGACGGGTCACGTCACCAAGTAGCGGCTGCGAGCTTCACTGAGGAGTAGCTGACCTATGGGTATGCAAGTAGGCGAAAAGGGATCACTCAATGCCGAGCCCAACGTGGTCCCGATGATCGACATCATGCTGGTGTTGTTGATCATCTTCATGATCGTCACCCCGGTGATCGCGGCAGGCTTCCAGGCGCAGATGCCCTTGGGCGAGAACATCGATCCGCGCATGGAGGAGCCCGAGGATGTCGTGCTGGGGATCGACAAGACGGGTGAGTACTACCTGAACCCCGGCACCGGGCAGATCGGCATCGTGCCGAGGCGCGATCTGGAGCGCATTCTGACCGAGGTCTACCAGAACCGGACCAAGGACAGGATCCTCTACTTCAAGGCCGACCGCAACCTCGAGTTCAGGGCGGTGCAGGAGGCGATAGAGATCGCCCGGAAGGCTGGCGTCCGGGTGGTGGGGGCCGTTACGGATGAGAAGCGGGAAGGCAGCGGGAGCATCCTCGGCAGGGTCCGGAGGTAGCGAGCAATGGCGATTAACCTCCCCGGTTCCGCTGGCGGGCCCCAGAAGGATCCGAATGTCGTGCCGATGATCGACATTCTCCTTGTGCTCCTCATCATCTTCATGATGCAAATACCGCTGTCCCGTAAGGCGATGGATGTCCAGGTGCCGCCGGAGCAGCGCAGGCAGCAGTCTAGTGGGCCAAGCCAGAACATCGTGCTGGAGCTCAAGGCTGACGGTACGTACGAGATCAACGGGCAACCGGTGCCGAAACCCGGCCTCGACCGGAGATTTCACGAGATCTACGACAATCGGCCCCAGAAGATCTTGTTTGTGAAGTCGTCCGGGAATCGGCGGTATCAAGAAGTTATTGAAGCCATGGACATCGCGCGGGGCGCAGGTGTTCAGGTGATCGGGTTCACACCGCCGAATTAGGTCGCGGGCAACCAGAGCGAGCCGTCCTTCGGACACGGCACGGGCGCGAGAGCTGAAACCGGAGGGCTCTCGTGCCCGTGGTGTATAACGGGATTATGAGGTCAGGACCGCGGGTGCCAGCACTCCGTGTGCCGCGGACCGACAGAGGATTCGGCCGCGGAGTGATGATTGCGGCAACGGTCCACGGCGGGCTGGTCGTCGCCCTCGTGCTCGGTGCCGCCGCGTCAGACCAGATCTACCGCTCCATCGGGGGGCCGGGACCACGGGGTGGGGGCGGCGGTGGAGGCTCCGTGGCCCGGTATGTCGAACTCGTCCCTGCGATGACCCGGGAGGCGGCCGCGCGCCACGAAGAGCCGACACCTCCCAGGCCGCCAGTGGAACTGGCGCTCCCACAACCCGAACTCGAGCCGACCGTTGCGGAGCTGCCCCGCTTTGAGGTGGTTACCGGTCTGGTTATCCCGGCGCCTAGACTCGGCCGGGGCACCGGAACCGGCGGCGGGCCGGGTGCCGGCTCCGGTAGAGGGGGCGGCGCGGGCACAGGACAAGGGACCGGTGTCGGCGCCGGTCGAGGCCCCGGAACCGGAGGCGACGGCGGGAACGTCTTCCCCCCGGAGCCAACATTCATCATTGTTCCGGCGGACCGGCCGAAGTCAGTGCGGGGTAAGCAGTTCGATGTACACTTCTGGGTCGATGCCCGAGGACGAGTGACCAAGGTGGAAGTCGATCCGGCCATCGAGGATGCGGGCTACCGCAAGAAGTTCATGGAGCAGATGTACCAGTTCCAGTTCACACCTGCCCGCACCCTTGACGGGAGACCCGTCCCCGGACGCGTCGTCATTCCAATCACGCTGTAACAGATCTACCGGCGGTACGTCGGAACGGCGGGACGGGCGTGCGCCCGGACATCGCCGTGTAGCAGCAGTCAGCCGCGAGGTACCCGGCAGCGGTATGCGGAGGGGGAGCTTAGTGCAAACCAGGCACGTCTCTCGCATTCTTGGATTCTGGCTGCACCGGTTCGGCACTCTGACCACCGTGCTGCTGATCGCAGGACTCGGTGTGTCACCAGCCGGCGCACAGGAGATCATCGAGGTAGACGCGCCCGACGCATTGCTCGACGGCGTTCCGTTCTCCATCACGGTCAGGACGCCGGGCTCTCTGGACACGCTTCAGTCCACCCTGCGAGGCGCCGATGGGACTGTGTTGCACGGAGCGCTGATCCCTCCCGTGGGGGAGGTGGTGATCCCAGATCTGGTTGTCACCGACCGCGATCAGCTCCCCCTGGAACTCACCGTAGGATCAGTAAGCGAGACCATATCTCGACCCTTCATTCCCGCCTGGTTCAGCATCCTCCCACCCCTCATGGCCATCGCGCTGGCACTGATCATCCGTGAGGTCGTGAGCAGCCTGTTCCTCGGCATCTGGCTTGGCTGCCTGTTCCTGGCCGGCTACAACCCCTTCGCTGCGGTTCTCATGGCGATCGACCGCTTCGTGCAGCCGGCACTGGCCAATCCCGATCACGCGGCCATCGTGATCTTCTCGCTGCTGCTGGGTGGCATGGTGGGGGTCATGACCCGGATGGGAGGCACCAAGGCAATTGTCGAGGCAGTCACGCCGCTCGCCACCTCGCCTCGTCGGGCCCAGTTGGCCACCTGGCTCGCAGGGCTGGCCATCTTCTTCGACGACTACGCCAACACGCTGCTCGTCGGCAACACGATGCGACCGCTGACCGACAAGCTCAAGGTATCCCGGGAGAAGCTGGCCTACATCGTCGACTCCACCGCGGCACCCGTCGCGGCCATCGTGTTCGTGTCGACCTGGGTCGGGTATGAGATCAGCCTGATCGGGGACGGCATGCACCTGGCGGTGGAGCAGGGGGTAGCCGATGGTGCCGTGGCTAGCCAACTCATGACCGCTTCGCCGTTCGCCGTCTTCATCCGGTCGATTCCGTACCTGTTTTATCCCATTATGGCGATCTTCGCCGTGGCGCTGTTCGTGCTCTCCCGAAGGGACTTCGGACCCATGCTGGCCGCAGAACGTCGGGCCGCTTCAGGCGCAGGAGTCTATCGTGCTGGGGCGCAACTGGCCGCTGACATGGACAGCGAGTTGGGGACGGTGCCCGACGGGACGCCGCTCCGATGGTGGAATGGCGTGATCCCAATTCTAACGGTGGTGGTCACCGTGGTCGCTGGGCTGGTGTGGACCGGGACAAGAGGCCTTGGGGAGCTCGATCCGGCGCCATCCGGGTTCGCAGAGACCGTGCGGCACGTCCTCAACAACGCCGATCCGTTCGCAACCCTCCTCTGGGGGTCGCTGCTGGGGTGTGTCGTGGGAATCGTGCTTGCCGCCGCGCAACGCCTGCTCACCCTGTCCCAAGCGGTTTCGGCCATGGTTAGCGGAATGCGAGCAATGATGCTCGCCATGATGATTCTGGTGCTCGCCTGGTCTCTCGGTGCGGTGACCAGCTCTCTGTCCACCGCTTCCTTCCTGGCCAGCATCTTGTCGGAGCGGCTGCCCCTGGAGCTGCTGCCGGTCACGGTATTCGTCGTCGCTGCGCTGATGGCGTTTGCGACCGGGACCTCCTGGGCAACCATGGCGATTATGCTTCCCCTGATCGTTCCCTTGTCCGTCGGCCTCGGGGCCGGGCTCGGTGGCGGAGCCAGCACAGGAGCGTTCCTCGGCGCCATCGCGTCCGTCCTCGCCGGCGCGATCTTCGGCGATCACTGCTCCCCCATCTCTGACACCACCGTGTTGAGCTCCATGGCATCAGGATGCGATCACGTTGATCACGTGCGAACGCAGCTACCGTACGCGGTGCTGGTCGCCGTCATCGCCGCCGTGGCGCTGGTCATAGGGAGTACGGTGTTCGGCTCCTCGCCCTGGGCGGCGCTCGCGTTGATCGTCCTCGGCTGTGGGGTGATCTACCTGTTCGTGCGCTTCGTGGGTGGCTGGAGCCAGCGGCCGGCTGCGGTGCGAGCGACTCGCTAGCCCTCGAGGAGGCGGGCCGCCAGGCACACCGCGCCTAGGGGTGGGTCAACGGGCTCTGCCATGAGTCCTACCCCTGGCATCTCACGTCGCAAGATTTCGCAGAGTGCCTCCCGTACTGGCGAGCCCGGGCTCAATAGGCCGCCCGACAAGGCGACCTGCACCTGGGCGTCGCTTCCAAGCTGCTGATGTAGCGCTGCGACATGCGCTGCCAGATCGGCAGCGGCCCTCCCAACCAGGCCCCGTGCCACTTCGTCTCCTCCCCTGGCTGCATCGCACACGTGCTGCGCGAGGGCCGCCACGGCGCGATGGTCGGCCACGTGCCCCCACTCGATCAGCTCCTCGAGGGAGCGGGACCTCGATGCCGTCGCCAGCCGGTCCGACAGGGCGGTCGGGGGGCCCCGCCCATCGGCGGCCCGAGCCACGGCGTTGAGTGCCGCGGATGCCAGAGCGTAGCCGCTTCCCTCATCGCCGAACCGCGCTCCCCATCCCCCCGCACGGCGTACGGCGCCTGTGGCGTCACGGCCGCAGGCGATGGAGCCGGAACCCGCAATCAGTATTATCCCCGCAGCACCGGGAAACGCGGCTTCCAGTGCGACTTCGGCGTCGGTGGTGACTTTCAGGCTGGTGCTGAACCCCAGGGCACCTCGGAGCGCGGCTTCGAGAGCGCTCCGGGTTGCCTCGCGACCAGCGCCGGCCGCTCCCACCGCGACGGCATCGGCCCCGTGTAGCTTGGCGGCTGCCAGGGCGCCGTGGATGACTTCGGCGATCACGGCGGCGGACGACGACTCGGAGCCGGGACGCACTGCACCAGCCGCACCGGATTGGCGCCCCAACTCTCGCATTGCCCGATCAGCGGCTACGGCTTCGGTGTGTGAGGCGCCTGCATCGACGCCGACCAGTATGCTCATGTTTACGCCAGGGCTTTGCGCACGAGGCTGGAAAGCCAGCCGGCAGTGACGGTGATTAGGGTGCCCAAGGGCACATACCAGGGCCAGGCCAGATCCGCGAAGCTCCCCGGCTTGGCGAGCACGATCACCAGCATGCTGACCGTGGCCACGGTGATGGCCAGCACGGCGTCCCACTGACGAGCCAGGCGGGACGTTCCAGCGAGAATGTAGGTGCCGAGCAGGGCGCCGTAGGTGACGGAGGCGATAGAGAGCGCAAGCTCCACCACCGGCTGGTCGGTTGAGCGGAATGACAGGGCCCCGCCGATCAGTACTGCAGCCCAGCCGATGGTCGCCCAGCGGCCCACAGTCAGCAGGTGACGCGGGTCCCGCCGGCCGGTCAGTGGCGCATAGAAGTCGTGCGTCGCTGCCGAGGCCAGGGAGTTGAGGGAAGAACTCACGGTGCTCATGGCGGCCGCCAGCAGCCCCGCCACGACCAGTCCGGCGAGGCCGGCTGGCAGCTGCCGGACCACGAACGTCGGGTAGAGTTGGTCACCGGAAAGTGCAGGGTCGTCGGCCCCAGCGGCCCAGAGCATGGTTCCCACGAGCAGGAAGATGGCAAACTGGACAATCACCAGCACCCCAGAGCCCACCAGGGCGCGGCGGGCGTTGGGGAGATCGCGGGTTGCCAGTAAGCGCTGGACGATGAGGTGGTCGGTCCCATGCGAGGCTGCGGAAAGGAGAGCTCCACCGACCACGCCGCTGGCAAATGTGTATGTCGTGGACAATGAGGCAGTCCAGTTGATCACCCGCAACTTCCCCAGATCGGCGGCGCTGCTGAGCGCAGTGCCGAGCCCGCCGGCAAGGGAGATGGCTGCCACGATGGTGGCGATGCCCCCGAGGACGTAGATGCCGAGCTGTACCACGTCTACCCATACGACGGCCTTGATGCCACCGGCCCACGTGTACATGAGGGTGACCAGTGCGACGACCACCACGCTCACGGGGATCGACCAACCTGTGACAATGGCTAGAGGGATGGCGGTAGCGAACACCCGAACGCTGTCGCCCAGGGCCCGGATGCTCATGAAGATCGCGGATGCAATCTTCCGGGCGCCTGGCCCGAACCTGGTCTCCAGACGGGCATAGGCGGTCTCCTGCTCGCCGCGGAAGTATCCGGGGAGGAGCCAGAGCGCCACCGCAACACGCCCGACCAGGTACCCCAGGGGTAGCTGGAGAAACGTGAGGTTCCCCCGGGCCGCGATGCCGGGCACCGAGATAACGGTGAGGGCAGACGTCTCGGTGGCCACGATGGAGAACATCACCGCCCACCAGGGCAGGGTGTGCCGACCAAGGAAGTAGTCCGAGGCATCCCGCTGCCGGCGGGTGAAGTGCACGCCTATGGCGATCACGGCCGCGAAGTACGCCGCCATGACGAGGAAATCCCAAGAGCTCATAGGAGACGGTGGGCAAAAGCCAAAGGGCCCGCGGCGGTCGCAGGCCCCTGGTGCACAGCTGTCGGCACGGCCAACTGACTAGACGGTGAAGGAGCTACCACACCCGCAGCCACCGCTGGAGTTCGGGTTATCGAACGTGAAGCCCGAACCCTGCATACTGGACACGTAGTCCACGGTCGTGCCATTCAGGTACTGGGCGCTGAACGCGTCAACGAAGACGCGAAGCCCCTTGATGGTGAGCACCATGTCGTCGTCCAGGGGACGCTCCTCGACGTTCAGCCCGTACTTGAAGCCTGAGCATCCACCGGGAAGCACTGCCACGCGGAGACCGGCACTCTCCAGCGGAACATCCTCCTGCTCCATGAACTTCATAACCTGCGTGATCGCCTCGTCCGTGAGGCTGATCCCCACGGTCGCTTCGGGGCGCTGCGTGGTTGTCATGAGCTATGCCTCCATGTGGAGGCGCAAGTTAGGAAGTCCCTGGTTGGGTGTCAACGCGGCGACCCGGCGGTCGGGCGGTCCCCTGCCACCGACCGCCGCTACCCTGGCGGTCCGGACGTCGGTCCGCTAGTCATGGATCCGCCGATCCGCCGATCCGCCGATCCGCCGATCCGCCGATCCGCCGATC
>JABAOH010002406.1_pt1 | contig 40841 bp, 42 predicted proteins | sample 7062181 | NCBI WGS metagenome assembly JABAOH01 (sample SAMN14538630, study PRJNA623070) | marine sediment metagenome | biome: marine biome [ENVO:00000428]; feature: marine pelagic biome [ENVO:01000023]; material: deep marine sediment [ENVO:00002113]; isolation source: pool of 5 deep marine... | reverse complement strand
AGAGGTACAAAATAGGGCCCCAAAAAAGGAGTGAAACTACAAAAGAGAGAAGTCTTTTTCCAATAGCTATCTTTGCTTCAGCTTCAATGATTTTGCGAGTAAGCATCACTACAAAAAGAATCAATACTACGATTCCGCCCACATAACCAAAAATTTGCACCATAGCGAGGAAATCAGCAATTAAAAGAAGATAAAGTCCTGCGAGGCTAAGTAAAAATAAACCAAAAAACAATACGGTATGGAACATATTTTTCTCTCTTACAACTATGACACAAGAATATATGCCCACTATTTGTAAGATAAAGAAGATTATAATTTCAATAGTCATTGCCATCATCATCCACTGTTTTGCTAAATTTTTTATTATCTTTATTATGAGCCCTGTGCCTTATCCACTCTTTATCGGGGTTTAAGTTGCTTTTCTCATAGGTTGCTAATTCGTATTCATTTCCCATAGTGAGGGCATCAGTAGGACACTGCAGGGCACACATTCCGCAGAATACGCATTTGGTCAGGTCAAGTTCGTATGTATGAACCTCGCGTTTTTCTGATCCAATTTCTGACCTATCTACATTTATAGCATAGTCTGGGCAGGTACGCGCACAGAAACCGCAGCCTACACAGGTTAAGCTATGGCAGCGCAAACAGCGGTAGGCTTCTTCCAGACCCATATTTTCGCTAAAGCCTAGTTCTATCTGCTCAAAGTGGTGAACTCTCTCCTCAGCAGGAAGCATGGGCATCACTTTTCGCTTGCGTTCAGGTTCAATTATCTGTTCAAGGTTTTTCAGAGGAGTAAATTTTTCATAGTTGGGGATAAAAGGTGGTGTGCGCTCTTCCTTCAAATCCCTCCCGTTTAAATAGCGATCAATGGAAACAGCCGCTTCATGACCAGTTGAAATCGAACCGATTGCAGAACCCGGACCGGTAACAACTTCCCCGCAGGCGAAGACTCCTTGACTGCTGGTTGCCAGCGTCTCCCGGTCAAAGGTCAAGCGTCCCCGTTCGTCTACTTCTACTCCACTATCTTTAAGGAAGCTCAAATCTGACATCTGGCCAATGGAGATTATCACTGTATCACCTTCAATAACGTTAAGTTTACACTCGTCGAACTGAGGGTTGAATCGCCCGCTCTCATCAAAAACACAGGTGCACTCCTTGAGCTCCAAGCCAGCAACCTTACCTTTTTTCTCAACGATCCGGTTCGGACCCCAGGAGCAGTGGATTTTTATCCCTTCATCAAGAGCTTCTTCGATTTCCCAGCTAAACGCAGGCATTTCTACGCGTGATTCCAAACATGCCATATTTACTTCTTCGGCTCCCATTCGTTTTGCACATCTGGCTACGTCGACGGCTACATTGCCTCCACCAATCACTATTACTCTCTTGCCTATATCAGCCTTCTCAGTCGTATTAGCGGCATAGAGGAAAGGTACAGCAAGCAGCACCCCGGGAAGGTCCACTCCTGGAATTGGGAGACTGCGGCTCAATCGCAACCCGACGGCGATTAGAATAGCTTCAAAGCCTTGAGCTCTAAGACCACTAAACGTTATCTCTTTTCCAATCTCTACTCCCGTCTTTATTTCCACTCCCAGGCTCTGGATGTATCCAACATCGGTAGCAAGAACATCATCAGGTAGGCGATATCGTGGTACTCCAAAACGCAGCATTCCACCTGCCTCTTGGTGTTTTTCGAAGACTGTCACTTGATACCCTTTCCTAACTAAATCAAAGGCTGCTGCAAGTCCAGCAGGGCCGCAGCCGATAATGGCAATTTTCTTATCACTGGTTGGTACGATTTTCTCTACGTGATTGTTGTTGGTATTTACAGCCCAGTCTCCAACCACACGGTGAAGAGCGCGGATAGAAATAGGTTCGTCATAGTATGCTCTGCGGCATCGCTCTTCACAGGGATGATGGCATATTCGCCCTAGAGTGCGGGGAAAGACGTTTCTATGACGGATAAGTTCAAGGGCCTCCAAATATTTCCCTTCCGCAACCAGCGCGTTCTGACCTCTAGCGTCTACATTCGCCGGGCAAGTACCGTTGCATGGAGGCAATCTTAGCTGAGCATCCTTTTCCGTAATAAGGCTATTGTGTTCCTGAATATCTGTACGGATAAACTCTAGCTCATCTTCACCCATTACTCCTTTGAGCTTTAACGGCCCACGGAATCTTTCAGGAAGAGTTCTTTTCTCGAAAGGATATTGCAGGGTGATTGATCTCCTTGTCAAGTACTTAAGAGTGACACCCATTCCTATAAAAATGCTTTTGAATGCGTTTAAAAAACTTGCAATCTGCTCTGTCATATATAAAGACCTCTAACTAAATTACCCTCAATAAAGTTATTACTGCAGCGGTTATTCCCAGATTGACCAGTGCTAATGGAAGAAGAACCTTCCAGCATAAATTCATCAAGTGGTCAATTCTGAAACGTGGAAGTGTCCACCGCAGCCACATAATTACGAAAATTAGCAAATAGGTTTTTAACAAGAACCATATAGGACCCGGAAGCAGAAATCCCTTCCATCCTCCCAGAAAGAGAATGGCGGCCATTGCCGAAGCAGCGAGTAGATTGGTGTATTCTGCCATTTGAAAGATTACAAATCTAATTCCACTGTATTCAGTATAAAAACCCGCTACCAGCTCAGCTTCTGCTTCTGGCAAGTCAAAAGGGATCCTGTTAACTTCTGCGATAGAAGCTATAAAGTAGATTAGGAAACCAAGGGGTTGAAAAATTATAAACCATATTTTTTGACTTGATACGATTGAGACCGTCGAGAGTGTTCCTGCTATCATAGCAACAGACAGAACAGAGAGGGCCCGGGGTGCCTCGTATCCGACAATTTGAGCTGCTGAACGCATACCTCCCAGAAGAGAGTACTTATTATTTGACCCCCAGCCCGCCATAATGATTCCCAGTACTCCTATTGAGGGAACTGCCAGGAAGTAGAGAAGGCCTACATTTAAATCACGCACTACGAGATTAGGTCCGATAGGAACTACGATAAAAGAAAGAAAGGCGGGTACAAAGATAACAAAGGATGCGAGTATAAATACCCATCTGTCGCTTTTTCTAGGTATTATATCTTCCTTGAGAATCGATTTAACCATATCGGCAAGCAGTTGTGCCCAACCATGAAAACCTCCCGTTACCATTGGGCCCAGGCGAGATTGGATGTGGGCGCTCACCTTTCGTTCCAACCAGACCATAAATATGAGACTTACCGATATTATGGCGAGTACCACTGCCGCATAGAGCACGCTCAAACCTAAGTTAGTGAGCAGGGCAGTAAACGTCAACGATCCACCTCCCCGAAGACTGGGTCGAGACTGCCTATTATGACTACCAGATCAGCAATCTGAATACCCCGAGAAAGCAGGGGAATTACACTCAGATTTGAAAAAGCCGGGCTGCGGATCTTCAATCGATAGGGGAAGATTGAGCCATTACTTACCAGATAGAATCCCAGCTCACCTCTTGAGGATTCAATGTAATGGTAGATTTCTCCTTCAGGTGGCTGAAGGAGGCGTGGTACTCCAGGTGTTTGGATGGGACCTTCAGGCAGCATTTCCAAAGCTTGGGCAATTATTCTCAGGCTTTGACGCATCTCTTCAACTCGCACCATGTTGCGGTCCCAGGTATCGCCGTTCTCACCTAATGGGATCTCAAAGTCAAAGCGGTCATATACTGAATATGGTTCTGCTTTCCTTAGATCCCATTGCATACCTGAGGCCCTGAGAACCGGCCCGCTTACGCTATTATTGATAGCGTCTTCTTTTGAAAGAATACCAATTCCTTTAGTTCTTTTCTTGAAGATGTAATTATTAAGCAGAAGATCTTCATATTCGTCGATCTTCGGCCTAAGAAACTCAACCAGGTCTTGAGATTTTTCTTTGAATCCCTGCGGTAAGTCCTGGCTTACTCCACCAAAGCGAAAATAAGAATATGTAAGCCGTGCACCGCATACTTCTTCAAAGAGATCGAGAATCGATTCCCTTTCTCGGAAGCAGTAGAACCATAGAGTTAAGGCTCCAGTATCCAAACCGCTAACACCCAGAAACATAAGATGGCTGGCTATACGGTTGAATTCCGCCATAATTACCCGGATGAATTCGGCTCGCTCGGGGACCGGGATCTTAGCCAGTTTTTCTACAGCTGACACATAAGCGAAATTGTTAATCATTGAGGAGACGTAATCGAGCCGGTCAGTCAACGGAATGAACTGGGAGTAAGTACGTGCTTCTGCAATCTTTTCTACTGAACGATGAAGAAAACCAATATCAGGTGTGGCCTCTTCTACGGTTTCACCGTTGACTTTCAAAATTAGCCTCAGAACACCATGGGTACTGGGATGCTGAGGGCCCATATTCAAGTAAAGTTCTTGAGTTTCAATCATAGTTTTCCTCTTAAAAAACCTGGGGTCGTTTTTCTATTTCAGGATGAAAGTAATTTTTTCTTAGAGGATGACCCTCCCACTCTTCAGGCAGCAAAATTCGGCGTAAATCAGGGTGACCGTTAAATTTTATTCCCATAAGATCGTAAACCTCTCGCTCCAGCCAATCAGCACCCGCAAAGAGCGGAACTAGCGAGTCTATATTGGGCTTAGTTTTTGGTAGGTCAACTTTAATTGTTAAGGAGCCAGCGTGGGGAATTGATTTGAAATAATATATCATAGTAAAGCAATCGGGGTTGTCCACTGCAGTCACAAAAGACAAATAGTTATAGTCATTTCCCTTGAGGTACTTGGCGATTTTGAGAAGTGCCTCTTTGGGAATCGAAAATTTCTTTTCTTTACTATCACCAGATATCTCTGATATTTCTCCGGGGAATTCACGTGTTAGGTTTTTGGAGAGCTCTTCAAGCATCATTTCTTTTTACCCAGAAATTTTTGGCTGGCTATTTTTTGACGAAGCTTCATCATTCCGTAATATAAAGCCTCGGGCCGGGGAGGACACCCCGGGATATAGACATCGACAGGAATAATTTGGTCAACTCCTTTTACAACTGAATATGTATCGTAATAGAATATCCCTCCCTTTATTGCACAGTTCCCCATCGCCAGTACGAACTTAGGTTCAGGCATCTGGTCATAGAGACGCTTAACTGCGGGTGCCATCTTCTTGGTAAGAGTGCCGGCAACAATCATCACATCTGCCTGGCGGGGTGAAGGCCGGGGAATAATCCCAAAACGGTCAAAGTCATAACGGGGAGAATTTGCAGCCATCATTTCAACAGCACAGCAAGCCAGACCAAAGGTGAGGAACCACAATGAAGATTTGCGGCTCCACCCTGTTAACCAATCCAGCGCAACCAGATTTACACCATCCAGTGCTGGATCTACGTGCTGATGGTTATTGTCGACTATATCCATTCTAATACACCTTTGCGCCAGGCATAGATCAGTCCGATAGTCAGAGGACCAACAAAGATAGATACTGCTGCTAAAGCTGCTAGACCTAGCTCCTTATAAACCGTTGAGACGGCGAAGAGAAAAACGGTTCCAATATCGAAGAGAACAAAGAGTAGAGCAAAAATGTAGTAACGTATACGGAGTTGAATCCATGAGTCACCTTCTGGATTCATTCCACATTCGTAGGAGCTGAGCTTAACAGGATCTGGTTTCCTGGGTCTAAGTTGACTCGATACAAAAAAAATAATCACAATAAAAGCTGCTCCCACAATAGAAAATACCAGAAAGTAAATATAATCTTGTAGCTGTGGATAAATCATAGGAACTCCATTTTATGTAACTCTTGATACAATTCTCTATGAGCTGCGAAAAACCTCCAAATTGAGGGAAAATTTTCACATAATTTTTAACTTATTTTAATAAAGCATTATACGTTTTAGCTCAAGAGAATTGAATCAAAGAATCTAATCGTTCAAACTAATGTTTGCAAGGAGCTAAGTTCAATTTGATACATTCTTTGCTGGATCAAGCTCATAACATATGTTAGGTAGATTAACCCGGTTATTGCCAATTTGAGAGCTGTAGTAGGAAAAATGTGAGGAGTATCGAAGCATTTTAAAACTCCGGAGGAGAACTATGTATGCAAAGGAGATCATGAGAACTGACGTGATTAGAGCTAACTCTGAGACATCGGTTTATGAGTTAATAAATCTAATGGTGGAAAAAAATATTGCGGGAATTACTATTGTAGATAGTCAAAACTGTGTAGTAGGATTTGTCACTGAAAACGACCTTATTTATCATAAGAAACTTCCGGTTTCACCATTCCTGCTCTTCGGCTATGGTAATCTTGAGCTTAAGCAGATGCCCAGCAGCTATCGCGAAAAGCTGATGGAGATGAGAGCGAAGGATCTAATAACTTCGCCAGTCTTTTCTGTTACTGAAGATATATCGCTGACCAAAATAGCTGAACTGATGGGAGAGAAGCGAATAAAGCAGCTTCCAGTGCTTCGTAATTCGAAATTGATAGGTATTATCGATCGAAGGGATGTGCTTAAGGAGATCTTTAGATTGCTGCTATAGGCATATTTCTGGCAGAGCGGCAAAATATGGGCAACAGACAAATTTATGAAAGAGGAGACCGAACAATTAGAGCAGCAGGGAAGGAATTCAAAAATTGTTATATGCCAGTTTGAAAAAAAGTTATTTTCCCGAGTTTATATCCCTTCTTATATCTGATTATGAAGTCATTGCTCCTACGAGAAGAGAAAACCAATATGTATTTAGTCAAGTAGATTCCTTCGATGATGTTGTTCTTGACTACACTGCAACGGTACTTCCACCTAAGAAATTCTTTCTTCCTTCTGGTGAGACACTTTTTAATTTTGTTACTACAGATAATTCAGGTTTTTATTTAGATTGGAACAAAGCTGAAAAGATTCTCCTTGCCGTTCACCCCTGCGACATTAATGGGCTATTACTTCTGGACGAAGTATTCTCGTATGGATTTAAGGATTATCATTATCTTATGAGGAGATCTAAGACTATGATTATTGGTATTAATTGTGAACCGACTAAGACGTGCTTTTGTCGAAGCATGGACAGCGATGAGATAACATCTGGTTTTGATCTATTTTTTACTGACCTGGGGGATCACTATTTAGTAAGAATCGGAACAGCGCAAGGAGACGATGTGCTGAGAAGATTCACCATTCTGGCCGAAGTTGCCCGGACGGACTTGGAAAAATTCCGAACGTGGTCGAATAACAGAAAGAACCAGTTCAAGCTCTCCGTTGACCGCACTGATCTTCCGGATTTCCTTGAATTGGCCTATCAGAGCAATATCTGGGATGAGCTGGGTAAGAAATGTCTGAGTTGCGGAGTTTGCTCTTTGGTATGTCCTACGTGCTACTGCTTCAGCATCGCCGATGAGCTTTCTCTAAACCTAAAGTCAGGTAGACGGTATCGGAACTGGGATTCTTGTCTATTTAAGGACTTTGCGGCCGTAGCGGATGGACATAATTTTCGGGAAGATAATGCTACTCGTATCAAGCTAAGATATTACCATAAGCATAAGGGGTTCGTCGAAAAATTCGGGAGACCTTCCTGCGTTGGTTGTGGACGGTGTATAAGCGCTTGCCTGGCGGGTATCAATATTGTTGAGGTTATCAATAATATTAAAGGAGAAGAATATGGAAAAAGCAAGATTGGCAACGAGGCTCTGCGGAAATCTTGAAAGCATTTACATGCCTCATCTTGCTTATATAAATGATATTACCATTTTGACTGAGACCGAGAAACTTTTTGAGATACGTTTTAGAGATCCAGAAATGCAAAATCGGTTTGAGTTTCAGTCAGGTCAGTTTGTAATGCTTTCGGTGCTTGGCGCAGGTGAGTCACCCTTTTCCGTATCTTCTTCGCCATCACGCAAAGGATATATGGAACTTTGCATTCGAAAAGCGGGTAATCTTACTTCTGCAATTCATAGAATGAACATCGGTGATACTGTAGGTCTGCGTGGTCCCTATGGGAAAGGTTTTCCTTTTGGAGAAATGAAAGGTAAAGATATTCTCCTTATCGGGGGAGGTCTCGGTATTGCTCCTTTACGCTCATTAATCTTAAATATCCTGGATAACCGTTCTGATTTCGGAACACTTACGATTCTTTATGGAGCTAGATCACCTGGTAGCATTCTCTTCCTCAACCAGTTAAAGCAGTGGCAGGAGCGTGAAGACGTTAAAGTGTTTACTACTGTTGATCATGCTGACAGCAGATGGCAGGGCCAGAAAGGCCTTGTTACCGATTTTATCTCCCATATTGAGATTGATCCAAGAAATATTTATGCAGCGATCTGCGGCCCGTCCGTAATGTATAAATTCGTGGTTCAGGAACTACTAGAACGCTCAATTCCCAAAGGGCGCATACTCGTATCTTTAGAACGCAGAATGTGCTGTGGCGTGGGAAAGTGCGGGCATTGCGGAATTGGATATAAATATACTTGTATCGATGGCCCTGTATTCAACTACTGGGAAGTAATGAATTTGCAGGAAGCAATATAGGGGAGGTAGCGGAGAGCGAAGAGCAGAGAGCTAGGAGTAAGGGTTTTGTCTCTAAGCTCCAGGCTCCTAGCTCAAAGTTAAAGAAATATGAAACCAAAAGTAGGGGTTTTTGGATTTACTAGTTGTTCTGGTTGCCAGTTACAGATCTTAAATCTGGAGAATGAATTTATGGATTTGCTCTGTGCTATGGACATTATTCATTTTAAAATGGCGATGAGAGAGTCAAGCTCTTATTATGAGATTGCTTTTGTGGAGGGAGCAATAACGAAGACATCCGAGATCGAGAGAATAAAGGAAATAAGAGCACAAGCCAATGCTTTAGTTGCCCTGGGCACCTGCGCCGTAACTGGAGGAATACCGGTTCTTAAAAACTCCTGCGATTCTGGAGAGATCAGAAGATTGATCTACGGGGGAAAAGTTAATGACATCGATTTAATATCAGCCAGGCCCATTGATGCAGTTGTTGATATAGATTATTCAGTTAGAGGGTGTCCGGTGGACAAAGAAGAGTTTCTGGAGTTAGTAAAAGCACTTCTCTTAGGAATACATCCTCGGCTATCAACCTCTCCAGTATGTGCGGAATGTAAAATAAACGAAAATACCTGCTTCTTCAGTAAGGGCGAATTTTGTCTTGGTCCTGTAACACGCTCTGGATGTAAAGCCATATGTCCTTCTAACCACACACCCTGCTATGGTTGCCGCGGTTTAGTAGATAGTCCAAATATTGATGCAGCTAAGGATATTATTGAAGACTACGGGTTCACATTGGACGAGTTTTTGGAGATGTTTTGGATATATAATGCCTATACCGGAGTGAATTAGTGTACGATGCGAAAGTAGAAGAAGTTGCCAGGATAGAGGGACAGGGGAGCCTTCGTCTGGTTCAGGAAAACGGAGAGCTTAAAGTAAATTTTGTGATAGAGGAACCACCGCGCTTTTTCGAAGCTCTTTTACGAGGAAGAAGATGGGAAAGCGTTCCTCATATGGCTTCGCGTATTTGCGGTATATGTTCTGCCAGTCACACCATTACTTGTCTAAAGGCTCTGGAATCGGCTTTAAATGTTAAGCCTAAAGAAGAGGTTCTACTTTTGAGAAAGCTTCTGCAAATTGGTGAACTGATACAAAGTCATGTTCTCCATATTTATTTTTTGGCTCTTCCTGATTTCCTGCAGATGGATAGCTCCATTTCTTTAGCTTCTTCCTTCCCACAAGAAATTGAAAGCGCCTTAAAGCTTAAAAGACTCGGAAATGAAATTATGAATATTGTGGGTGGGCGGTCTACACATCCTATCTCACCGGCTATTGGAGATTTCCGCAGATATCCTCAAAGCTCAGAGCTAATGAGACTTAGGGATGAATTGATGGAGGCTAACAGGGCAGTAGAAAATACAGTAGAGCTCTTCAAGAAAATATCGTTACCTCAATTTTATCGTCAGACCGAATTCATTGCTTTGAAGAGTGAAAATGAATATTGTTTCTATGAAGGAAAGCTAGCTTCCAGCAGAGGTTGGGAGTGCGAGCCGGACCAGTTTAAGAGAAGAATAAGCGAGAAGGCCGTTGAAGATGCTACTGCTAAATTTGCCTCAACTGAAGAGGGTTCTTTTATGGTAGGGCCTTTAGCAAGGATTAATCTTAATGCCCATCTTCTTGGTGCGAGAGCCAAAGCGACTATTGAAATTCTTGGATTAGAAGTCGGTTGCTGTAATCCTTTNNCTGTAATCCTTTTCACCAGAATTTAGCAAGGGTAGTTGAGCTTATTCATCTGATAGAGGAAGGCATCAGAGTTATTGAGCTGCTATCTAACAGGGAGCTTATTGCTAATAAAAAAGAGCCAGAAGGATTTGGCAGGGGGGTGGGTCTGGTAGAAGCTCCCCGGGGCCTGCTCTTCTATGAGGTTTATGTCAAAGAGAATGGATTAATTGATGAAGTTGATATTATAACTCCAACTGTGCAGAATATTGCAAATATGGAAGCTGATATCAATGCATATTTGACATCCCTGATTGCGCACGATTCGACACAAGAAATGCTCAATAAGATAGAGGTTTTAATAAGAGCATATGATCCATGCTTATCTTGCTCGACTCATTAACGAATCTTTTAGTTTGCCACTTAATCCCGTTTTTTACCGTTGAATCAAGAAAAAAAGAGGGACGAAGAAGATTTATTGAATATTAAAAGTTCAAGAAAATATAATTAAGTTTGTATTAATGTGAAAAAATTCCTCATTTTGAAATACCTGTATGGAAAGTTAACACAACTGATACGATAAATAGGTTGGGTTAACATTTAGAAGCATAGTGTTTTAGTGGAGTTATATTATAATAGATAAGTAGTATGTGTTTTTGCTTAACGAGCCAAAATGTTAACCTGGCTAGTAAATTTTTCATAAATATAATGATTCAATAGGAGTAGGTGTATATGCCTTTAGCTCTTGTTAATAGAAAGATAAAAACATTTCTAGGCGGGGTTCATCCCCCGCAATATAAAGAATTAACCAGAGATAAACCCATAGAGATTGCTCCCCTTCCGGAAGAGATTGTCATTCCTTTACATCAACATACCGGTGCACCCTGTCAGCCATTGGTTGAGAAAGGGGCAGAGGTAGAGATCGGTCAGAAGATTGGGGACAGTGACGCATTCATCTCCGCTTCGGTACATGCCAGCGTATCCGGTAAGGTGACTGCTATAGAATATCGTCCGCACTTCAATGGGACCAAGGTTCTTTCCATAGTCATCAAACCTGATCAGAATCAGGAAACAGCGGTATTTGCACCCAAAGGGAAACAGAAGAACCTGACTCCCAAAGAAGTGATATCGGCCGTTAAAGAAGCTGGTATTGTCGGTTTGGGAGGAGCAGCGTTCCCTACGCATGTGAAGCTCAGTCCTCCTCCTGACAAACCCATAGACTCGGTGATTATAAACGGTTGTGAGTGCGAATCCTATCTTACCTGCGATCATCGGAACATGTTGGAACGCAGCGATGAGATAATCTTTGGTCTAAAAACAATTATGAAGACGGTGAAAGCAGCAAGGGGTTATATAGCCGTTGAGAAAAATAAGAAGGACGCTGCCTATCTTCTTAGTGAAAAGATTTCAGATGAACCCCAGATACAGGTGGTAATGCTGCATACAAAATATCCTCAGGGAGCTGAAAAGCAGTTAATCAAAACTATTCTCAATCGTGAGATACCTTCTGGAAAGTTGCCCAGTGAAGTAGGTGCACTGGTACAAAACGTAGGGACAACAATAGCTATAGCCGAAGCCGTAAGGTACAAAAAGCCATTGATTGAAAGAGTGCTCACCGTTAGTGGGTCTGGAATAAACGAACCGAAAACCCTCAAGGTTAGAATAGGTACGCCCATTGAGCATATAATTAATTACTGCGGTGGATTCAAAGGGGAACCCGGAAAGGTTATTATGGGAGGACCTATGACAGGATTTGCGCAGGCAGATTTATCTGCGCCAGTGGTTAAAGGTACTTCTGGTATTTTGGTTTTCCCTGTTGAAGAAGTACCGGTGGAGAAACCAGCTGCAGGATCATGCATTCGCTGTGGTCGCTGTGTAGAGGTTTGTCCCATGCATCTCGTCCCAGGTTCCATCGGACTTTATGCAAATGTAGAGATGTGGAGCGAAACCGAAAAATACAATGTTCTCGATTGCATAGAATGTGGAGCTTGTGCCTATGTCTGTCCCAACAAGAATCCTTTAATTGAGTTAATAAAGCTTGCCAAATTGGAGGTTTTAGCTAAGAAGAGAAAGTAGGCGACTTGGAAGAAAAAAGACTTGTTGTATCAGCTGCACCACATATCAGGGCACCGGAAACTACGACTCAATTAATGTTTTTGGTAATTATTGCACTAGCTCCAGTTACGCTGATAGCTTTCTACTTCTATAAGCTTCTCGCAGTTCAGGTTATAGCTATGGCTGTCATAGGCGCAGTAGGAGCTGAAGCAGCCGCACAGAAACTGCTTAAGAAACCTGCAACTATATATGATGGGAGCGCCGCGGTAACGGGATTATTGCTGGCGCTAACGCTACCGCCCAAACTTCCCTGGTGGTTACCCCTTATCGGCGGAATAGTCGCTATCTTGCTGGGAAAGACGGTATTTGGAGGATTGGGATACAACATATTTAATCCTGCTCTTGTTTCCCGTGCCATACTCCTGCTTTCCTGGCCACAGTTACTTAACAAGGGATATTATAAACTTTGGGCGGTTGACACGATAACCAAAGCTACCCCTCTTTATATAATGAAATTAACAAGGGAGGGTGAGCTGCAAGAGAGTGCCTCAGTTTTCTACAAGAGCTTTTTGATTTCCAATACATCAGGATGCATAGGAGAGATTTCAGCCCTATTGCTGATAGCCGGAGGGATTTTTCTTATCTGGCGTAGGGTTATAAGATGGCGCATACCAGTAACTTTCCTAGCTACAGTTGTTTTATTAAGTTCAGCGCTTAATGCCGATCCTCTCTTTTATTTCCTGGCCGGGGGTCTGCTTCTTGGCGCTTTCTTTATGGCCACAGACTATGTAACTTCTCCTATTACTCCGCGGGGACAGATTATCTTTGGCATAGGTTGTGGTTTGATAACGGTGCTTTTAAGATTCTACTCAGGGCTGCCCGAGGGCGTGATGTTTGCGATTCTCTTTATGAATTCACTGGCACCGCTGCTCGATAAGTACACTCAACCTAGAAAATTTGGGATGGTTAGGGCTCAATGAAAGATGTTTTTAAACCCGGTGTAACTCTGGCTATTGTATGTGCTATTGCTGCTGGGGGGCTGGCGCTTACCTATGCAGCAACTAAAGATGAAATTGCCAGGCAGCTAAGGGAACAGCAACTCAAGGCGTATAGAGACGCGCTTCCCGGAATTAAGAATCCAGAGTTCAAGCACAGAGAAGATTTGATGAAACAGGTTGAAGACAAGTATCCGTTGGTGACTCACGTATTTGATGCATACAAGAATGACAAAATGATGGCAAGAGGAATTGANNACGGTGGATTTATTGATATGGTAGTAGGAGTAGGTATAAACGGAGAAGTTTTAGGAGTCAGCATTATAAATCAGAATGAGACGCCTGGTTTGGGTGCAACAATTAGCCAAAAGGAGTTCCTCGTTCAATTTAAGGGAAAAGATACTTCATCCCCGATGGAGATTAGCAGGGATGTCGATGCCATAAGCGGAGCAACGAGATCGTCAAAGGCAGTTACTTCAGGTGTAAAGGAAGCTCTGGAAGCCTTTAAGGCTACAGAAAGGGAGTGATTTCATGCTGGCAACTCTTTGGCAGGATTTTAAGAACGGAATTATTCCTGAGAATCCTCTTCTGCGTTTGTTGATTGGCCTTTGTCCGACCCTTGCTGTATCGAACCGGCTGGAAAGCACCGTGTTCATGAGTGTGGCTGCAACCTTTGTTTTATTCAGTTCTAATATTATCGTTTCTTCAATACGAAAGGTTACTTCGGAACAAGTAAGAATCCCGGTATTCATCGTGATTATAGCTTCGTTTGTAACTATTGTTGACCTTACAATGAAGGCCTTCTTCCCAGCCGGTTATAAACAGCTGGGCATATGGATTCCGCTCATTGTGGTTAACTGTATCATTCTGGGAAGAGCAGAGGCATTTGCATACCGTCATGGAGTATTGAGATCTGCAACAGACGGACTGGGAATGGGAGTTGGGTTTGGAATGGTGCTTGTGGTTATGGGGACTATTCGAGAGCTGGTAGGGACAGGGAAACTGGTTCTTTTTGAAAAGACTCTTTTTGATATGACCAGCTTCGGTTTTTCTCCTCCCAGAATTGCCATCCTTTTTCCCGGGGCGTTTCTAACCTTTGGTCTTCTTATAGCTCTTCTTAATATATGGGAGAGCAAAAGGGGGTCGAGATAGATGGGCGAGGTAGAGAGACTGTTTCTCATCTTTATAGGTGCGGCACTCGTATATAATATTCTACTCATACGCTTTGTCGGCCTGTGCTCATTCTTTGGAGTTTCCAGCCGGATAGAGACTTCTATTGGTATGGGGCTTGCAGTTATTTTCGTAATGACCATAGCTACCTCCGCAAGCTGGGTTCTTTGGAAATATCTTTTATACCCGCTGGGAGTGGGTGAGTTCCTTTATATTCCTACTTTTATTTTGGTTATCGCTACCTTAGTGCAGTTTGAAGAGATGGTCATACGAAAGACGAGCCCGACTTTATATAGCGCCATGGGTATTTATCTCCCTCTTATTACTACTAATTGTGCCGTTCTTTACACAGCGACTGAGGCAGTTAAACCTGGTTTCTGGAAAATCAACATTGCATATGGATTTTCACTACCTGAAGCAGTGATCTATGCAATTGGAGTGAGCTTGGGGTATACTGTAACTATTATTATGTTTGCAGCTATTAGGGAGCGTATTGATATAGCTCCAGTACCAGCATCCATAAAGGGATATCCTCTGGCCTTTTTTACAGCGGCGCTCATGTCTTTGGCCTATATGGGATTTTCTGGGTTGGCTGGATTATAGAATAGGTGATAGGTATGGATTTCGTAGTTGTTTATAAAGCACTGGGAGCTCTGGGTGGAACTGGATTGATATTGGGCTCACTTTTAGGGTTGGCCTATAAGAGACTTGCTGTTCATCTGGACCCCAAGATAGAGGAAGTCAGGGAAGTTTTACCTGGCACTAATGATGGTGCCTGCGGTTATCCGGGTTGCGATGCATTAGCAGAAGCGATTGTGAAGGGAGAGGCTGCCACTAATGCGTGTATAGTCGGTGGACATGAAGTGGCTGAAAAGCTGGCTTCAATTATGGGGACTGAATCCCTCTGTGTGGAAAAGAGAGTTGCCAGAGTAAACTGTTTAGGTGGAGAGAAGGAATGCGGCTCAAGGGCAATCTACCAGGGAGTGGACAGCTGCAAAGCAGCGTCAATGATAGCTGGTGGTGGAAAGGCTTGCGTCTATGGATGTCTGGGTCTAGGTTCCTGTGAAAAAGCGTGCCCCTTTGATGCTATCTTTGTAAATGATGACGGTATTGCAGTGATTAATGAGGAGAATTGTACAGGATGCGGAATGTGTGTAGCTTACTGCCCTAAAAAAATTATAAGTTTAGTACCGGCCGAAAAGAGAATCTCAGTCCTCTGCAGTTCTAAAGATCGCGGAGCTGTCGTGCGTAAGATTTGTAAAATTGGGTGTATTGGTTGTAGCAAATGTGTGAAAAACTGTCCTCAGCAGGCAATATATATGCATGACAATATGGCCATTATAGACTATGAAAAATGCGATAACTGTGGCGTATGTGTTGAGGCTTGTCCCACCAACTCCATAGTTGATTTCAGTATAAAAACAGAAAAAGTAGCTGTTGAAGTTTAGTAATCTTGATATTAGTTTCGAAAGCAGCTATGAAATTGCATAACTTTAAATAAGCATACAAGGTCCGACCAAAGATTTAGCTCATAGAATCAAAGTTGGTTCAGCTGGATTACTCGTAAGTTGTTAAGTGTATATGGAGGCGTAAAAGGTGGCCTGATCAAAAGTCAGGCTAGATTTTTGCGTTTTTGGTAAGAAAGTTTTTATCGAATCACGTATCTTGCATCGCATTTTCTTTTTGCCTTTTAAGTTCTGTTCTTAACAAATTTTAATTTTGACATGTTTACACTATATGACAAGGTTCTAATATTTTTCCTACTTTTTCTTTCTTTAGTTTCCTTTCTCGTGGTTATTTTTATTGGAAATAGAGTGGCAAATTCCCGGGAAGCCGTGGTTTTTTTACAAGGAAGAGAGGTTAACCGGGTTAGCCTTTATCAGAATCGCAAGTTTAGAGTAGATGGATGTCTCATAGAGGTAGATGACGGGAAGATTCGGGTAGTATCATCAACCTGCCCTAATAAGATCTGTGTCTCTACAGGCTGGATAAACAATCCTCTACAAGTAATTGTTTGCGCACCTCAAAAGGTTGTGGTTAAAATTGAAGGAAAGTCTCCAGCAAACCAAGTTGACGTAGTATCAAAGTAGGAGGTACTTTGATCAGAGAGAATGATATGAAGCTATATCTGAACTCTAACCAGAGATTAGTCTGGCTTTCCATGCTTCTGTCAATGGGAGTGATACTCTATATTGTTGAGGCAGTGTATCTCGGCGCACCTCCGCTTCCTGGTGTCAAACTTGGTCTTACCAATCTGGTTACTCTAATAATCCTGTTCTTTTTTGGTTGGAGAGAGTCTTTATTTAATGTTGTTATGCGAACTCTACTTGGCTCTCTAATAACAGGTACCTTTTTAACTCCCGCCTTCTTTTTCAGTCTTACCGGGGGTCTGGTTAGCTGTTTCGTTATGGTTGCCGTGTTCTATACGCTCTACGGCAAATTGAGCTTGGTAGGAGTAAGTTTAGGCGGTGCTGCTTCACATAATTTTGCCCAACTGATCCTTGCAAGTTTTTTGGTAAGACAACTGGCGGTATTTATGCAATTTCCTTTACTGCTCTTGTTTGCAACTTTCTCCGGGATGCTTAATGGAATAATAGCCAATTTGCTGGTAGCAAAACTACCATTTTATAAATAATATAATGGTCAAGGGATAAATGCGAAGATTCAATAATTCGAGGGTTCTGGTATTGTAAGTGGTGGCAGGGGAGTGAAAAAGTGATACGGGTTTTAAGACTTATTCATTTAAATCACTTGAATTGCTTCCTTACTTCAATCACAAAATTTATAAACCGTTAAACCCCATCCTTGAGTTTCAACTTTGATTTTTTAAAAGTGCCAGCTTAACAGAAAGCAAAGAACACTAAGAGTCCATTATATGTATCGTATATATTCTGTGATATCAAATTCAAAAAAACTCTTCCTTTGTAAAAAAGTTAAGAAATTGTAGTAGCCTCGATTTTATTGGGGTTTGTTCGGACAGTTACTCCCGTAGAATTAGACGAGCAAGGGCTTTCCCTATAAATATTTGGTTGAGTAACTACATGGATTATAAAGGAGATTGGTTAACGCATTTTGCTCAGGCAAAGCAGTCGAAGCCACACGGTCGGTACCTTCTCAATCCAGCAATATTTAAACTTAGCCACCGCTCGAGTCTCGCCCCGCGCATAACCAAAAGCTTTACCTGGAAGATAGATAGCGAGGCTCCGACACGGTCTTCTCCTTGCTTCGCCTTCGCTCCTTAATCTTTGTTTGGTTAAGTGTTAACATAGCTTATTAATAGACAAAATTACATCTGAAAATAGCTGGTTATAGTTTTAAATAGTAACAAAACGTCCAATTAACTTTAACGCTACCGATTTTTAGTTTTGCGTTTAAACTGGTCTATAGCTTAAGTTTAAAAGGGTAATATATGGTAAGGATTATATTAGCTTCAGCTTCACCTCGGAGGAAGGAGCTTTTGAATCAAATAAATCTCATATTTGATATAAGGCTAGCTATGGTCGAGGAGAAAAAATCAGAAGACCCCATAAGAGCTGTAGAGGAGGTAGCCCTGGCTAAGGCCCAATCTGTAGCGAGAGAAGAGAAAGACGCTTTAGTGATTGCTGCTGATACAGTGGTGGTAGTGGATAATGAGATATTGGGGAAACCAAAAAGTAACTCAGAAGCTGTTAAGATGTTGAAAGTCTTAAGCGGAAGAGCTCATCGGGTAATTACCGGGTTGGCCTTAGTAGACTCTTCAGGCCGACAAATAGTAGATCATGTGGTTACCAAGGTGTATTTTAGAGAGCTTTCAGATAGAGATATATCTTCTTATGTGGAATCAGGAGAACCCACAGATAAAGCGGGTGGTTATGGAATTCAAGGGCTGGGTGCCTTGCTGGTAAGGAAGATCGAAGGTTGCTACTTTAATGTCGTCGGATTACCTCTATCGAAATTGGAAGAGATGTTAAAAGAGTTTGGCATTGATGTCTTGGCGGGGACATATGAATAATAAAAAAAACCTGACTGTTAAAGAACTACCTCCAGATATAAGACCAAGAGAAAGATTGTTTGAGCAGGGATCGGCAAGTCTCTCCGATGTGGAACTGCTGGCCATAATTATTGGCACAGGATCTAAAGCCGAGACATCGCTCCAGCTCTCGCAGCGTCTACTCCAGGAGTTTGATAATTTAGGTAAAATTGGGAAAGCTGCTCCTGAGGAATTACTGGGAATTCGCGGTATTGGTAAAGCCAAAGCTGCTCAACTTCTGGCAGCTATGGAATTAGGCAAGCGGCTTTTTAAAATGCCTTCAAAAGCACAGAATATGGTCGTGAATAAACCGGAGGATATTGCTGCACTCCTTATGGTGGAAATGCGTTATCTGGATAGAGAGCATTTCAAAGTGATTATTTTGAATACAAAGAATGTTGTAGTAAAAATTCTGGATGTTTCAATAGGAAGCTTAACTTCGTCCATCGTCCATCCCCGGGAATTATACAAGTCGGTATTGAAATATAACGGGGCGGCTCTTATAGTTGCTCATAATCATCCTAGCGGGGACCCCGAACCCAGTCCTGAAGATATCCGTTTAACAAACAGATTGTATGAAGCAGGAAGGATTCTGGGTGTTGAGCTCCTTGACCACATTATTCTCGGCGACGGTAAATTTGTGAGTCTAAAAGAGAAAGGTACTATATAACTGTATCCTTTTCTTCTAAATTGAGCTAAAATACAAGGTTGTTGAAATCTAATCCGGAAGGAGATTCTTGATTGTTTGATATTCTTCTTGGTACCTTGGGCCGAGACATGGCTGTTGATTTAGGAACGGCAACCACCCTGGTTCATGTGAAGGGGAAGGGTATTGTTCTTAACGAACCTTCGGTGGTTGCAATTGAAAAAAATTCGACCAAGGTTTTGGCAGTTGGCTCTGAAGCAAAACGAATGTTAGGACGCACTCCGGGAAATATTGTAGCTATCCGTCCTATGAAAGATGGAGTAATTGCTGATTTTGATATAACTGAAAGTATGCTGCGATATTTTATACAAAAGGTGCATAAGCGTAGGTTTGTTGTGCGTCCCCGTGTCGTAGTATGCGTTCCTTCTGGAGTTACCGAAGTAGAGAAGCGGGCGGTTTTCGAAGCGGTAATGCAGGCGGGAGCCAGAGCGGCCTATCTTATCGAAGAACCGATGGCAGCAGCAGTTGGAGCGGGGCTTCCTATTCAGGAGCCAACCGGAAATATGATTGTGGATATTGGTGGTGGAACGACAGAGGTTGCCGTTATCTCTTTAGGAGGGATAGTAACTAGCCAATCCATAAGAATTGGTGGAGATGAGTTTGATGAAAGTATTATAAACCATATAAAGAAAGAGTATAACATTATTATCGGGGAGAGAACTTCGGAAGAGATCAAAATTGAGATTGGATCGGCCTATCCACTTTTAGAGGAGGAAGATGCAGAAATCAGAGGCAGAGATTTGCTAACCGGTCTTCCTAAGAATGTTATTCTTTCTTCTGAGGAAATACGGAGTGCCATGGAAGAGCCGCTAGCTGCTATAATCGCTGCCATAAAAAGCACNNTAAAAAGCACATTTGAAAAGACACCACCGGAACTATCCAGTGATATTATGGATAGAGGTGTTGTTCTCGCTGGGGGCGGTTCGCTGCTTAAAGGGCTTGATGATAGACTAAGACAGGAGACGGGCATGCCGATTCATATTGCAAATGATCCGCTGTGTTGTGTAGCAATTGGTTCAGGGAAGGCTTTGGAAGAGATAGAAGTTTTGAAGAAAGTACTTATAAGCGCTCAGCACCGTTAGCTGACCAGCAGAGAAAGTGGTAAGTCGGAAGTCGGTAGTGAAGAGTGAGAATTTTTCCTCCCGACTGCTGACTAACAGACTCCCCACTGAATTGATGCTTAAGCAAATGGGTTTAGTTTATAAGAAAAGATTTTACTTCGATTTTTAATTGTCTAGACAATCCTTGCCGAGGTGTTCTGATTGTATCCATATTCAGGTGGAAAGAGTCGGATAGTGCTCGGGATACTTATAATCCTGAGCATTGCTATTTTAACGGTTCATTTCAGAGAGGGAGATAGCGGTGTATTACACAGACTGCAAAGAGCAAGTCTTAATCTAATTGCTCCTATACAGGCTGGTGTTACCAAGATAACAAGTCCTTTCTACCATACATCACGTTCCATAGGAGAACTGCTGACTATGCGCAGCGAGAACCGGCGACTGAAGAAAGAGGTGGCAAGGTTACGTAAAGAGGTCGTAGATCTTACGGAACTGGAAAGAGAAAATAGAAAGTTGCGTAAACTCATCGGGTTTGCAGAAAAAGCATCATTCAGAATTGCACCTGCTCAGGTTATAGGAAAATCTACAAGTGATTGGCAGGCAAATGTAATCCTTGATAAAGGGTGGAGTGATGGAATTAGAAAGAATATGCCTGTGGTGGTGACTGAAGGATTGGCTGGTCAGATTGTGGCAGTGGCCTCTCATGCGTCCCAGGCTCAACTTTTAATTGACCAAAAGAGTGGAGTAGGTGCTCAGATTCAGGAGACCAGTGAGACTGGTATAGCCCAGGGTGAACTGGGAGGTGGGCTCAAGCTACTTTATATAAAAAAGGATTCTAAAGCTGAAAAGGGAGACAAGGTTATTACCTCAGGACTCGGTGGCGTTTTTCCTAAGGGAATATTTATAGGGGTCATAGTTACAGTAAAAAAAAGTGAATATGCTTTGCATAAGGAGATTAAAGTTAAGCCGGTCGTTGACTTTACACGTCTCGAAGAGGTTTTGATAATTACAAATCCTCCTCCCAAGCCACCGTTTTCCTTAGAGGAGGAATAAGGTATGCAGGTTTATCTTCCACATTTGCTGGTTCTTTTTGCTTCTGTAGTTTTACAAACCACTGTTATGCCTCATTTTAGAATAATGGGAATTCAGCCCGATCTGGTGCTTATAGTTACTATCACTTATGCTTTTATTGGAGGTTCTACCTTTGGCTCAGCAACTGGATTTTTAGGCGGCCTTTTGCAGGATTTAGCAGTTACCCGGAGCCTGGGGTTAAACGCACTTTCAAAAACACTGGTTGGTTATCTAGCCGGACTCTTAAAAAAGACAATCTTTATGGAAAGCATTTTTCTTCCTGTAATCTCAATTTTTATCGCTACTTTGCTCAATGAAACAATCTATGTCGGTTTGGCATATCTATTTGGATACGAAATTCCTGCACGGTTGATCTTTAGCATTATAGTTCTCCCCTCTGCGATTTATAACAGTGTGCTTGCGTTCTTTGTCTATCCAGTTCTGTGCCGCCTCGTCGGTTTTCGGGAAGGAACTTTAACAGTTTAGCGTAAGGAAAAATGCTATGAAGGCAGCGGATAAAGTATATAGAAGATTGGCATTTCTCGGGATTTTGACGTTGGTCGTTTTTATTATTCTGCTAAGTCGGTTGTGGTATTTGCAGGTCCTTGCTGGTGACAAATACGCGGATCTGGCGGAAAGGAACCGGATTCGTCGTGTTGCCATTGAAGCTCCACGCGGAATTATATACGACCGGCAGGGTATAGTCTTGGTCGACAACCGGCCCGGACTGGCTGTTACCATTCTTCCCAAAGTTTATGAAAACAACAAAAGCATAGTTACGGGTTTGAGCCAAATTCTGCAAATGTCACCTGAGGAAATTGAAAGCAAGATGAAAGAAAAAAGTATAGATCCTTTTTCTCCCAGGACCATTAAGGAAGATGTTAGCGAGGAAGCAATTGCATTTATCANNGTAAATTCCATAAGGTCTTACCATTTCGAGAGTTTAGCTGCTCATATTCTCGGATACTTAGGGGAAGTCTCTGAGAAAGAGTTGGAAGACAGCAAGTACCGCGAATACGATTTAGGAGATATAGTGGGAAAAACAGGAATTGAGTATCAGTATGAACCTTTTCTTAGAGGAGAGAAGGGAAACCAGCAATTAGAAATTAATGCTGTCGGTCGGCCGTTGCGTGTTTTAAACAGTCATTCTCCGGAACCAGGAAACAATGTAGTTATTACTATTGATAAGAATATACAGCAGACAGCCGAAGATACTCTGGCTGATGCCATACATAAAGCCAGGATGGGAAAGCATAAAAGTGCTAATGCTGGAGCAGCTATAGTTCTGGATCCAAGGAATGGAGAAGTTCTAGCTATGGCCAGCTATCCCAGCTATGAACCAAGCTTATTTGTAGGGGGTATTTCGGCAAATATTTGGCAAGCTCTCAATAGTAAAGAGAGCAACTATCCACTTCACTCCCGTGCTTTTATGAGCTCATATCCTCCAGGATCTACTTTTAAACCAATTACGGGTCTTGCTGCCCTGGCTGAGAATTTAACCTCTAAAAAAACAACGTTTTTTTGCGCTGGGAGCTGGGCAAAGATGGGGAGAAAATGGTTGAAATACTGCTGGAAGAAATCAGGTCATGGACGGGTTTCGTTTGTTCAAGGAATAGTTGTGTCGTGTGATGTGGTTTTCTATGAACTGGGATATAAATTTTATAAGCAGGGCGGAGAACTGCTGCAAGAGTGGAGCAGGCATTTTGGATTAGGAGCCCCGACAGGAATAGACCTACCTTCCGAAACAAGCGGAAGAGTACCTGACAAAGCCTGGAAAAAGACGTACTTCAAAGATCGGCGAAGACAGGCCTGGGTACCCGGGGATACAGTTAATATGGCTATTGGACAGGGGGATTTACTAGTAACACCACTGCAGCTCGCTAATGCATATGCCGCTATAGCCAATGGAGGAATAATTTATAAACCCCACTTAGTTAAATCAATTTCCACTTATGATGGAAAAGAAGTAATCCATTATAATCCCAAAGAAAATGGGAGACTTCCTCTTTCAAAAGCAGCCATCAGCGTAATGCAACAGGGTTTGGAAATGGTAACAACCAGGGGAACGGCTGCTTCGGCTTTTGCTGGTTTCCCTATTCCAGTAGCAGGGAAGACAGGAACTGCTGAGGTGGCAGGGAAAGACGATTTAGCTTGGTTCGTAGGATATGCGCCAGCCAATGAGCCGCAATATGTAGTACTGGTTATGGTTGAACAGGGAGGGCATGGAGGTTCAACAGCTGCCCCTGCAGTTCGGCGCATTCTAGGAGAGATTTATCATTTGAATCCTGAGCAGATTAGTTCACCTGAGGTAGTTGATTTTTCAAGGTAGTAGGAAGTCGGGAGTCAAGAGTCAGATATATACAGGTTAAGAGCTTATAGGGTAAGTTGACTGCAAAATGTCAACTGCCAACTGTTAACGGAATACCAACTATTATGAATTTCAAGGAATTTCTGAGACGATTTGACTACATACTTGTTTTTACGACCCTTGCCGTAGTTATATTTGGGGCAATCCTTGTAGCTTCGGCTACGCATGTAGAACCCTCTGCATCGTTTGACATGTATAAGCAGNNCATTATCAGAAGTTGCGTCTTTATGCCACGCCAATTTATCTATGTAATATTTTTCTTCTAGGCTTAGTTATTTACGTAGGACATACAGCACAGGGTGCACAGAGATGGATTATGGTAGGCTCATTCCGATTGCAGCCGTCAGAATTTGCAAAGATTGCACTCATAATTACGCTTGCTGCGTTTATGGCTGAACGCAAAGGTAATATAGCCCTCAAAGATATTCTATTTAGCTCTCTTCATCTTGCTGTTCCCCTGGGTCTTGTTATTATCCAGCCGGATTTAGGAACGGCTATGGTATTTTTAGCCATATGGTTAGGAATATTATTAGTCTCTGGCGCCAAAATTAATCACTATTTATTGATTATTTTACTGTGTATCATTATCTTTTCTCTGGCATTACAATTTCATATGCTAAAAGACTATCAAATGAGAAGATTGTTGGTATTTTTAAACCCTGATTTAGATCCTCTGGGTTCGGGCTATAATTTGCTCCAATCGAAGATAGCTATTGGATCAGGCCGTTTGCAGGGTAAGGGTCTCTTTTCAGGAACCCAGGGTCGTTTAAACTTTATTCCTTCCCACCACACGGATTTTATATTTGCAGTACTGGGAGAAGAGCTGGGTTTTTTGGGAACCTCCCTGTTGCTGGGTCTGTACTTTATTCTTTTATCACGAGGAATCAGAATTGCCTCAACTGCCAAGGATATGTTTGGTACACTTGTAGCTACTGGTATCATAGTAATGCTGCTGTTTCAAATAATGGTAAATGTGGGAATGACCATTGGCATTATGCCCATAACAGGAATACCCCTTCCTCTCGTGAGCTATGGAGGAAGTTCACTTCTTGCAAACATGATAGCTATAGGTCTTCTATTTAACATTTGTATGAGAAGATTTCGATAGGGTTACCAGACAGGCAAAATTCTTAATAAAAAGCTATGGGTTTAATCCACATACATATAAGGTGCCAGCGAGATGAAGTTTAAACCAAAGGGCAACATAATAAAAGGATTTATGGATTCACGGGGTTAAGGATTTGAGAGATATCAGGGTTTTCGAAATTTACATATACATATACTTGAATCCCCGAATCTTTAAATCCTTATGATGTGAGTCCTAACTTAATGTTAGACGAACAGGTATATAGTAATATTGGCTTAATTTTTGTGTGGTATATTGAATGAAGCCGAAGAGAGGTGTTAGTTAAAATTGCCCAAACTGCCCTTAGGGATAAGAGAATTAATTCGACAGCTGCAAGAGCTTGATAAGGAGCTTAAGAAGAAACTCAACATTCGTGTACTGGGTCAAGACGAGAAGAGTGTTGCGGCATTAAAAGAGGAGCTTGTCAAATCTGCTCCTCAAGGTGATAAGGTAGTAAAAGCTATGGTGGTAAATGAAAAGAAACTCCCCAGACTTGATCCGGCAGATTTCTTTATTGCTCTGCTTGAGGGAGACACACCGCCTGTGTGGATAAAAGAATTGGTTGAGAAAAGAAGTAAGGTGCTCGTAATTTGGCTGACGAAGGAAGAATCTGGTAAGATAAGCAAAAGATTAGATGAGTTGGCTAAGTATCTAGAAATTGCTGCATACAAAGTTGTTGCCTCAGATTATCATATTGCCGAAAGCGAGATACTGCTTAGGATTGCGCGAGGTTTAAGGGACAAAGAGATCGCACTTGCGATAAATTTGCCTTTATTTAGACCAATAGTTTGTGAGGAGATAATACACCGTATAGCCCGGCAAAATGCGCTTATAGGTGTAGCTACATTTATTCCAGGCTCAGATATGCCTGTTCTCACCACTAACCAGGCAAGGATGGTTCTGAGATTGGCTTTCTGTTTTGGTGAGAGACTTAGCATAGCCAGAGCAACTGAACTTTTAGCTGTGCTGGGCGGAGGGTTCACATTCAGAGCGATAGCAAGGCAGTTGTTGAGTTTCTTTCCCGGACCCGGCTGGGCTATAAAGGGTGGAGTAGCTTATTCAGGTACTTTAGCCGTAGGAAAAGCGGCTGTTCGGTATTTCGAGACGAAGCTTGGGACGAAAGTACCTGATGAGTAAGTTTAAGAAATTATTTTAAAATTTGAGGGTATTGGTTTTGATTGATATAGAAGACATTCTTAAGAGGGTTAGAAAGCCCTCTAGGTATATAAATCATGAATATAATGCTGTATATAAGAATCCTTCAGAGGTTGATACCAAAGTTGTCCTCGCTTATCCAGACCTCTATGACTTAGGTGTTCCTAATTTAGGTCTGCAAATCCTTTACGAAATCTTAAACAGACGCAATGATACACTGGCTGAAAGGGTCTATGCTCCCGATCTTGATATGGAAGAAGAGCTGCGTTTAAACAAGATACCTTTATTTTCTTTGGAGTCTAAAACCCCTCTGAATCTTTTTGATATGGTTGGATTTACTCTCTCCTACGAAATGACGTACACCAACATTCTTAACATGCTCGATCTTGCACATATTAATCTCTTAGCAGAAGAGCGGACTCTAGAAGAACCTTTGATTATTGCGGGCGGTCCTTGTGCCTACAACCCTGAGCCTATGGCTCCTTATATAGATTTAGTAGTTGTCGGTGACGGAGAAGAAGTCATTAATGAGGTTGTCGATCGGTATAAAGAGCAAAGATTGAGAGCGAGGAGTCGCAGAGAGTTGCTGTCTTCGTTTTTGGAGATACAGGGAGTTTATGTTCCCAGCTTTTATGATGTTGCTTATGACGATAAGGGATTAATCTCAAAGGTTGTAATTCTCAATTCCAAAGCTGCATTTCCGGTTACCAAAAGGGTTGTTAAAAACCTTAATGATGCAGTTGCGCCCCTTAAACCTCCTATTCCTTTTCTTAATGTAGTTCATGACCGTGCTTCAATAGAGATTATGAGAGGTTGTACCAGAGGATGCCGTTTTTGTCAGGCAGGTATTATCTATCGTCCCATAAGAGAAAGAAGCAAAGAGCTTCTGAGAGACTCCATATTACAACTTCTCAGGTCTTCAGGCTATGAAGAAGTATCTCTTGCATCTTTAAGTAGCGCTGATTACAGCTCAATCTCGCCGTTGTTATGCAGTCTTTCCTCCTGTCAAGAGAAAAATAGAATAGCTGTTTCCCTGCCTTCTCTTCGCATTGATACTTTTTCAGTTGANNGAAGACGGGTCTAACATTTGCTCCGGAAGCGGGAAGCCAGAGGCTGAGGAATGTAATAAATAAGTGTGTTGAGAAAGAAGATATGCTTCGTACTGCCCGCCATGCATTTAAAGCTGGCTGGCGAAAGTTGAAACTCTATTTTATGATCGGTCTTCCAACAGAAACAGAGGAAGATCTGCAAAGCATAGTAGAGATGGTGCATGCGGTTACTGATTTGGGGAGAAGCGTAATTCCTAAAAAGGAAAAACATCGTCTCAATGTCACAGTAAGCGTAGCTACTTTTATCCCTAAACCGCATACACCTTTCCAGTGGGTAGGACAAAACTCTTTAGGGGATTTGGTTAAGAGGCAAGATTTTCTGAAGATGAACTTACGGGGAAGAGAAATATCCCTCAAGTGGCACGATGCCAAAATGAGTATTATAGAAGCAGTAATTGCTCGCGGTGACCGAAGATTAGCAGAGGTTATATATAGAGCCTGGAAGAATGGCTGTAGATTTGACAGCTGGTCTGACCACTTTTATTTTGATAAATGGGAGAAGGCGATAGAAGAGTCGGGTTTAAAAATTGAGTTTTACTCACAGCGTCAGCGGAGTCTTGACGAGATTCTCCCATGGGGTCACATAAGTTCGGGAGTAAATAAAGGCTTCCTTATTGAAGAGTACCGGCGGGCTCGGGAGGGTATGCGTACACCGGATTGCCGCTGGGATAGTTGTTCTGAATGTGGTGTTTGCAGTAGATTGCAGGTAAAAAATATTGTAGGGAGTTAGAATGTATAGATTCCGTATAAGATACACTAAAACAGGGATACTCAGATTTCTATCACATCTTGAATTATTGAGGGCTCTGGGGAGAGCCTTTCGCAGAGCAGAGTTACCATTAACATTTTCCAGGGGATTTAGTCCCCATCCCCGGATTTCCCACGGACTTGCCCTTTCAGTAGGGACTAAAAGCAGGACCGAATATGTTGATGTGTTGCTGGAAGAGAAGATTGAGGCAAGGCACATAATAGCTGCTTTAAACAGGGCTCTACCTCAAGACCTGGAGGCACTTGAGGGGCAATATATTCCTCTAAATGCCCCATCTATAGCAAGTGAGGTGGACTTAATTATTTACAGGATAGAGGGTAAGCTAGTGTCATCCCATGGAGCTGTAAAGCAAGCTATAGAAGATTTTATGCGTCAAACATCTATTATAATTAGGAGAAAGAAAGGGGACAGAGAAATTTCTTTTGATGCCCGGCCCTTACTGCAGGACTTAGAGATAGGAGAGTTAGAAGAAGAAAGATTTTCGTTCAGTGTAAGTGTAAGGAACGTGCCTACTAGAGGAGTAAGACCAGAAGAAATAGTTAATGCATTTGCAGAACTATATAATCAAAAAATAGAAATTGAAAACGTTGAACGCGTAGAGCTGTTAAGAAAAAAGAATGGTAAAAAAGTCCTTTGCTGAGGAGAAAATCTAAAAATGGTAAACCTTAAAGAAATCATAATCAGTGTAGATGACTTCGAGACGCGTGCAGCTATTATTGAGGACGGTGCTCTAGCTGAGATATATATAGAGAGGCACAAGCAGGGTTCTATTGTTGGCAATATATACCTGGGTGTTATCAAGGATGTTTTACCTGGAATGGAAGCTGCCTTCGTCGATATTGGATTGGGCAGAAATGCTTTTTTATTCATAGAAGAAGTCATTTTTCCTGCGGAAGAACATTTTTCTTCACAAGCGAGCAAGATCCAACGGGTACTCAAACAGGGCCAGAATATCGTCGTTCAAGTGATCAAAGAACCAATGGGTTCTAAGGGAGCACGGGTAACCACACAGGTAACTTTACCCGGACGTTACCTTGTTCTTATGCCTTTTTCCGGGTTAGTAGGTGTTTCCAGAAAACTTTCTGAGGACAACAGGGAAACATTGCGAAAGATGGCAGAGGAAATTAAACCTGAGAATGCCGGGATTATTATTCGCACAGCGGCTCAAGGAGTCACTCAAGATGAACTATTAAGAGACCTTCGTTATTTAAGCAACCTCTGGGAGAGCTTGCAATCTAGGATAAAGACAAGCAAGGCGCCGAGTCTTATCTACCAGGAGGCGGATCTCAGTCTAAAGGTAGTGCGGGATATATTTTCAGCTGATTACAAATATTTGGTTGTTGATTCTGAGGAAATTTTTCAAAAAATACTGGAGTTTCTGAGCAACACAAACCCTGAGCTAAAGAGCAGGCTAAAGCTTCATAAGGAAAAAATACCTCTTTTTGATAAATTTAATATTGGTGATCAGGTTTCCAGAGCTTTGAAGAGAAGAGTGTGGCTGCGCTCAGGGGGTTACATTACCATAGATCATACTGAGGCTCTTACAGCGATTGATGTTAATACAGGAAAGTTTATAGGAAAGAAAAGTTTGGAGGATACTATATTTAAAACTAATCTTGAGGCAGCTAAAGAAATAGTACGTCAAATTCGCCTGCGTGATATAGGTGGTATCATTGTCATCGATTTTATAGATATGCAGGAGGCGGCACATAAAGAGGAGTTATTTGCAACCTTCGAAGAAGCACTTAAAGAGGATAGAACAAAGACTCAAGTGATAGAAATATCCTCTTTAGGGTTAGTAGAGATGACCAGGAAGAATGTAGCTGAAGGATTGCTAGATTTTCTCTGTGAACCTTGTCCTCTATGTGAAGGGCTGGGCCAAATACCTTCTGTGGAGACTCTGTCTATTGAGATAACAAGAAAGATTAATAAACGACTTATATTAAGTGACGAAGAGGCTTTTGTATTCCATGTCAATTCAAAGGTGGCGCAAATGCTTAAAGCTGCTAAGGGCGGAGCAATTAAAAAGTTGGAAGAAAGCAGCAAGAAAAGTATCTTTCTGGTTGAAAACGATTTTTTGCCTCAAGAAGAATTGGAATTATTGGGGCAAGGCAAGAGAGAAGAGATGGAGAGACTTTCAGAAAGTTTCTTAAATGGTAATAACAGGTGACAGCAGCACGAGCCCAATTGACAGTTGTTAGCCAGCTATTTTATAATTTGGCGAGCACAAAGGAGAGATCTATGAAATACGCAGTAATCAAATCTGGAGGAAAACAGCATAAAGTAAAAGAAGGGGATCAGCTTTTTGTTGAAAAGGTTGAGGGAAAAGAAGGGGATACTATCAATATAGACAAGGTAGTTATGGTTAATAATGGTGATGAATTACTTTGTCAGGCTGGTGAGCTTTCAAAAGCAGAAGTAAAGGCAACTATACTTAAGCATGTAGCTGACGAAAAAGTAATCGTTTTGAAATACAGGCCTAAGAAGGGTTATCGTAAGAAACGGGGGCATCGGCAACCCCTAACTATGCTAAGAATTGACAAAATTAATTTATCTAAAGGCCGGGCAGTAGGTGCAAAAGAGGCAAAAGCAAAACAAGAAGGAAAACAAGAAGGAAAGCCTGTGAAGAAGAGAGAAACAAAAACTAAGAAAGCAAAAGAGAGTAAAGGTTGAGGTGCAGGAACTAAAGTGCTATTATTATTAAGTTATGAAAGTGTTTTTGGAGGTATAATTAATGGCACATAAAAAAGGGATGGGAAGTTCCCGGAATAATCGGGACAGCCAGTCCAAAAGACTAGGAGTAAAGCGTTATGGTGGACAATATGTAACTGCGGGAAGTATTATTGTGCGCCAGAGAGGGACTAAATTTAAACCCGGATTTAATGTTGGAAAAGGTGGGGACGATACACTGTTTGCAAAATCTGATGGTGTTGTTGTCTTTCGAAATAGTATGAGGCGTGTTGATGTTGTTCCGCAAGAATAGTTCAACTTGATACTTTGAGATGGAGGCTCTAAGTTTAGGCTTAGAGCTTTTTTATTATCTGAAGGGTTCAATGATTCAAGTACAATTAAAACTCAAACCTTTGAATCTTCGAACCCTAACAAGTAAATCTCTCATAAATACGTTTATAGAAGTTTTTGAACATTCCGAAGTGTAGGTGACTGAGCAAGAAATGTTTGTTGATCAAGCGAAAATATTTGTAAAAGGAGGGCGTGGAGGAAACGGTTGTGTGAGTTTCCGACGTCTGAAATACCAGCCCAAAGGTGGACCTGATGGTGGTGATGGGGGAACTGGCGGAAATGTAATTCTGAGGGTAGATGAAGGTTTACGTACGTTAATGGATTTCCGTTATCGCAGACATTACAAAGCCGATGCTGGAGAACATGGGAAGGGCAGCAATAAACATGGCAAGAACGGGGAGAATCTTGTTCTGTTAGTGCCACCGGGAACAGTAGTAAAGGATACCGCCGGCAATCTAACTGCAGATTTAATTAGCCATGGACAAGAAATAGTGGTTGCACATGGAGGTATGGGAGGTCGTGGAAATACACGTTTTGTTACTCCTGCGAGCAAGCTGCCCGGTTTTGCTGAAAAAGGAGAGGACGGAGAAGAGTGCTGGATACAACTTGAACTAAAGGTTCTTGCTGATGTCGGGATAATTGGTTATCCGAATGTGGGAAAATCTACATTAATCAGTAGAATATCTGCTGCACGTCCAAAAATTGCAGCATATCCCTTTACCACCAGGGTGCCAAACTTAGGAGTGGTAGGTCTTCCAGATGGAAGGAGTTTTGTAGCTGCTGATGTTCCCGGTTTAGTAGAGGGAGCCCATCTGGGCACGGGTTTAGGTTTGGATTTCTTAAAACATGTTGATCGCAGCGCTGTGCTTCTCCATATGATTGATCTTTCAGGTCAGGAAGAGCGTGATCCTTGCAAAGATTTTGATGTGATAAATCAGGAGCTTAGGTACTACGATCCAAGATTGGCTTCCCGTGTGCAGATAGTGGCAGGTAATAAAATTGATCTTCCTCAATCGAGAGATAATTTAAAGAGAGTATCGGAATATGTAAAAAATAAAGGGTATGTCTTCCATGCTATTTCTGCCGTAACAGGAGAGGGAGTTCAATCTCTTGTATACAAACTGGCTGAAGAGGTCGATCGTGCTGAAAGAAAGAAAGAGGTTGAAACAGTTAGGGAAGTAAAATTTACTTTTGAAGAGGACAAAGTATCCGTAGAGAAGGAAGGAAATATATTCGTTGTAAGAGGGAAGGAGATAGAGAGAATAGTAGGAATGACAGATTTTGAAAATGAGGAAGCAGTTGCCTACATGCAGCAAAGATTGGATAAACTTGGAGTAGACGATGTATTGAAGAAGACTGGTGCTAAAGAGGGAGATACAATAAGGATCGGTAAAGTTACGTTTGACTTTCATCCTTCATAAAAGTAACGTAATAATACAGGAATTGGGAATTGGAAATTAGCAATTAGAAATTGACTTTAATTATGAGTAACTAATTTCTAGTAACGAATTCCGAATAACTAATTACGAATCAGGGGAGAGAAAGATGCAAAGGACTGATTATCTTCCATAACACGAACCGCGTCATAGTTAAAATTGGTTCTAGCACCATCACATCTCATTCAGGAAGAATAGACCAAAAGCAGCTTCAAAACCTGGTTGATCAGATTGCTCAGCTTTGGAAGAAAAAGTATGAGCTTATTCTAGTTACCTCAGGAGCAATTGCCGCTGGAATGGAACAACTTGGGCTTAACAAAAGGCCCAAAGCTATGCCAGAGTTACAGGCCGCAGCTTCCATAGGCCAGGGACTGTTGATTCAAAACTATGCTACTCTTTTTGGAGCGCACGGTATAAAGGTTGGGCAGATACTTCTCACTCAGCACGATATAACCCATCGTCAGCAGTATCTAAATGCGCGGAACACAATCAAAAAGCTACTGGAGTTGCGTACTATTCCTATAATAAACGAGAATGACTCGACAGCAGTTGATGAAATAAAATTTGGCGATAACGATACCTTAGCAGCTTTAGTATCAAGTCTGATTAACGCAGATCTTCTTATAATGCTTACCGATACGGAAGGTTTGTTTACTACTGATCCGCGGCGTGGAGAAGAATTAAAGTTAATATCCAAAGTGGAGGAAATCACCCCCGAGATCGAAGCGTTAGGTGGCGGGGTAGGAAGCAAGATTGCTTCTGGCGGCATGCTAACCAAGATCCAGGCAGCCAAGGTGGCTACCTTTGCTCAGGTGGGAGTAGTCATAGCCAACGGACGGTCCGAAGAGATTCTCTCTAAAATACTTAGGGGAGATAAAGTAGGTACCTTCTTTATGCCACGTGCGAAAGGAATTGACAGCAGAAAGCGGTGGATAGCGTTTGGCAGGACTCCAAGAGGAAAGATTATAGTGGATACGGGAGCAAAGGAAGCTCTTCAAAAGAGAGGTAAGAGTCTGTTACCGGCTGGTGTGACCGATTGTGAAGGGGACTTCGAATACGGAGATGCGGTTGACATTGTAGGAATAGATGGCGCAGTTTTTGCGCGGGGCTTGACTAATTATGGTTGCAGTGAGCTCAGGCGTATTAAAGGGTGTAAGAGCGATGAGGTTTGCAGACTCATTGGTGAGGATTACAGTGAAGAGGTAGTTCACCGCGATTGTATGGTTATTCTTGAATAGGATTTTAGGGTTCGAGTGTCGTAAAACCTGTTGAAATATGTCTATAGCTTAAACTCTGGAATCCTTGAATCCTATGTTTGATTTTAGGTGTGATGTATTACCTTGTGGATGTAGAAGAAATTTAAATAATTGATAAAACAAGTAGGAGGCACAATGACGGTTTTGGAAACAGGGAAAAGAGCGAAAGAGGCAGCTCAGAAGCTTGCAATTGCAGATACTGATTTAAAGAACAGGAGTCTTCTGGCTATGGCGGAATCCCTTCAATCACACTCTTCAAAGATAATTAAAGCTAATAGAATGGACATGGAAGAAGGTAAGAAAAGAAACCTTTCTCCAGCTGTAATGGACCGGCTTTTACTCAATGAAGAACGAATTGAAGAGATGGCACAGGGGCTCAATGAGGTGGCTGAACTGCCTGATCCTGTAGGTGAGATTATTCATGGGTGGAAACGTCCGAATGGCTTAATAATAAACAAAGTGAGAGTCCCCTTTGGAGTAGTAGGAATAATATATGAAGCACGGCCGAATGTCACCGTAGATGCGGCCGGACTTTGTATTAAAACGGGAAATGCAGTGATATTAAGAGGGAGTGATACCGCTTTTAATTCTAATGTTGCATTGGTAGATACGATATCTCAAGCAGCAACTAATGCAGGGCTTCCTCCTAACTCAATTCAGCTAATACGTGATAAAGGAAGAAAGGCTGCCAATCAATTGATGGGTCTCTATGGATATGTAGACGTCCTTATACCGCGTGGTGGTGCTGGATTAATAAAAGCAGTTATTGAGAATTCTTCAGTTCCTGTTATTGAAACTGGATGCGGTAATTGTCACGTATATGTTGATGCTGAAGCGGACCTCTCTATGGCACAGAAGATTGTAATTAATGCAAAGACCCAAAGGCCAGGTGTCTGCAATGCAGAGGAGACTTTACTTGTTCATGGTAAGGTTGCTTCTGAGTTTTTACCTGAAATAATAAAGGAGCTTCATGAAAGAGGAGTTACCATATATGGATGTCCTGTTACAAAATCCTTGGTTGGGGAAGTTAGCGAGGCAACTGAGGAGGATTGGTACACAGAGTATCTTGAGCTTAAGCTTGCAGTCAAAGTTGTAGAATCATTGGATGATGCTATTTCTCACATTAATAAATACGGGACTAAACATTCAGAAGCGATTGTTACAGGGGACTATCAGGCTGCAAGGCGTTTTTGTGATGAAGTTGATGCGGCTGCCGTATATGTCAATGCTTCTACTCGTTTTACAGACGGCGGTCAATATGGCTTTGGAGCAGAGATTGGAATAAGTACGCAGAAACTTCATGCCCGCGGCCCTATGGGTCTGCCCGAGCTTACTTCTTCAAAGTATGTAGTCTATGGAAGCGGTCAGATAAGAGAGTAAAGATAATAGCTTTGCAATAATAATTGCGGCAAAGGCGAGAAGCACAAGGGGAATTAGTTCGTAACAGGGCTCCTTTGAATGAGGTCGGAGAGTTCGAACTAAGGTTATAGCACTTCCAGCAATTCGACCAGGTTCAATTAGGCTTAAGCTGATAGGCTATAATATAAGCAGAACAGAGCTATATATCAGAATGTTCCTGCAAAACTCGGTTAGATCTCTTCATAAATTCATTTCGGCATTTATCGCACAAACACCAGCAGAACTGGGAAGCTCCGTCAAATGTTCCCACTCGAACTGGAACACAGAGCTTTATATTGTTTGCATGATCCATTCTTTTACCACAGGCTTCACAAATAACACATTTCATATTTGACACCTCCAGGCAGAGAAGTTTGTGCTATTGTGAATGTGCACTTGTGAGTATTCTACACTCATATAGACAAAATAGCAATAAATTTATGGAAAATAATGTAGTATTAAAGGAAATTTTTTGCAGAAAGCACAATAAAGGTAATATCTGGCAATAGCAGAGGCTAAGGATATATCAGCTTAAACTTGGATAAAAAGGTTTATTAAATCATCTAAATACGTATTTATAGATATTTCCAGTGTAGGGAAATCGCTAATTATGGCGGATTATTAATAAATTTGTAAAAAAGGCATTCCCAGGATTAACATGATAGTTTCTATATGGGATGAAGCTGTAAATTATTTTATGTGGAGTGATAATAACAAAAAGGTTAGTTCATTTAGCTATGCTCCACTATGGATATATCTTTTACGGTTACTACCAGTTTGCAGGATTTTACAAACCCCCGTATAATCTTTACATAACTCAGTTAGAGGTACCAAAGATGAAGAAGAAGTCCTCTGTTGGGGTTATGGGTGGCACCTTTAATCCCATCCACTTTGGCCATTTGGTCACAGCTGAAGAGGCATACAGCCAGTTTAAACTAGATAAGGTTATATTTATGCCATCTGGAAAACCTCCACACAAAGAGGTAAGGGAAACAACCCCTGCTGAAGATAGGTATTTAATGACTGTTCTGGCAATTGCCGGTAATCCTCACTTCAGCATTTCCCGCCTTGAAATTGAACGGAAAGGACTTTCTTATACCATAGATACGGTAAAGGAACTTCATAAAACATATGGTTCCTCTTGGGAAATATTCTTCATAACTGGAGCTGATGCAATTATCGAGATATTAACCTGGAAAGATCCTCACCAATTGGCGGAATATTGCAGTTTTATAGCAGCCACCAGACCTGGATATTCTTTGGAGAAATTTCGCCAAGCTCTTTATTTGAAAGAAAACGAGCTTAACAAGTTTAAGCCTAGAATATATTTTATGGAGATACCGGCTTTGGCCATTTCTTCCACTGACATAAGAAAGAGAGTAAAGGAAGGAAAATCTATCAAGTACTTGCTGCCCGATGTGGTAGCCGAGTATATTTATCAGTGTAGGCTTTATGTTGCATAGGAAGGTGATGTAGCTAGTGGTGGAAAGGGAGACGGAATATTCCCTCAGTAGATCAAGTCGGGGACAGCGTAAGCGGCGCCTGGTCGAAAAACGTAAAAAAAGAAGAAGGCGCTATTTCCTGTATGTGTTGATTGCTTTGCTGGCTATTGGTCTAATAGGTTACGGAGTCTCACGCCTGAGTATTAAAATTCCCACAAAAACTCGGACCGGTAATAAGAATTCCCAACCCGTGAAGTCTGAGAATGGTCAAACTTCTAAGAAGGGAAAGGAAAAGAGGGTCACATTCCTGATAGCAGGTGCAAATAAAGTTGACGGCAAGGAGGAAGCAGAGGGAATTTTAGTTCTGGTGCTAAACGAGACAAAGAAACAGCTCTTCGCTATTACGATTCCTGGCAATACGCTTGTGGACATACCTGGATTGGGTTTTGAGAAGGCTAGCCTTGCGTTAAGTTCTGATGGAATGGATGGTTTGTACATAACAATGAAGAACTTCCTTGGCGTTCCTCTTGATTACAGAGTAAAATTGGAATATGAAAACTTTAAATATTTTCTGGATAGAAATTCTTTTGACAGCATGGTTCTCAAGTCTAAAGACACAAATTTGAAAAAAAGTGATGAAGATAAATATTCCAAAGCAATAGCCAAGGTTGAACTTAAGAATACAAAAAAAATACCACTTCCCGTTAAACCTTTAATGATGGAAAATAAAGTTTATTTTGAACCTATCCATGAAAGTATTGATAGCATGATCGAAGAGGTTTTCGGAATCAAAAAGGAAGCGAGTAAGGTGGCTGCTAGAGTAGTAATCCTTAACGGTTGTGGAGTTCCAGGTATTGCTGCTAAGGTTGCCGAAAAGCTAGTGGAGAATGGATACAAAATTACCGAAAGCAAGAATGCTGATAATTTCAACTATAAAACAACCCAGATAATTAGTTTTAAAGCTGATCTAACGGTAGCGAAGAGGATAAGGGAAGTCTTGGGTATTGGTGAAGTAGTCAGGAAACGTGCGCCACAAGACTTGGTAGATATTGCTGTAATTATTGGTAGAGATTACCCGAAGGGAGACTAAAAAACCGTGAGTCCTCAATGGGGAGAAAGGTTTTCTTCCGGTCTGACAGCTAAAAGGCCCCTGACTAATTCTATACTTAAGTAAGAAAGTATAGCCATGAAACAGAAATTATAGAGTTGACCTGTTCATATTCTGGTTTAAATAATTTTAAGGAGGTATGTGTAATTATTGCATAGTCCGAAGAAATTAGTTAGGCTGGCAGCTCAAGCAGCTGCAGAAAAAAAAGCTTATGACATATTAATTCTTGATATCAGCAGTTTGCTTATTATTACGGATTACTTTGTAATTTGTAGCGGGAGAAACATAAGACAAGTAAAGGTAATATCAGAGTTTATACAGGAAAAGTTAGCAGAAAAAGAGGTGCACCCTTTTAGCATTGAAGGTGAAGGCGGAGCAAGGTGGATACTGCTCGATTATATAGATTTTGTGGTTCATATCTTTCTGGAGGAAGAGAGGGAATTTTACCAACTGGAACGTCTATGGAAAGACGCACCTTTTATTGAATGGCAGACAGCAAAATCACTAAGCAAAAAACAGTAAAACGCACATTATAGTTTGGTGCTCTATGGCTCTACTGCTTGAAGGTTCTATTGGGTTACTGCTTGTAAGAGCTGGACAAGGTTTACCGCATTAGAGCTTTATAGTCTTCCAGCACTTCTTCGGTTTGACTTTAAAATTTACCCTCAATATAATTTTTTTATATATGCCTTCTCGACTAATAGCCAATAGCTAATCACCAACAGCCAGTGCAGTGGGGATATAGCTCAGCTGGGAGAGCGCTTGCATGGCATGCAAGAGGTCGCCGGTTCGATCCCGGCTATCTCCACCAAAGAGACCTTACTCCAACTTGAGTGCAAAAATAAAAGGACGAAGAGGTCGGTATAATTACCCCGGTCAACGCTACTTCGTCTATCCTCATCAACGGAAGGTCACCGGGGTCTGGGATTTTGCCGGAGTTGAAGGGCCAGCGGTCAAGCTATATTTATTTGATAAAGTCACAAAAAGCACACTCCAACAAGTTTTCCTGCAGGCAGAGAGACTCGGAAAATTCATCGCCGAAGAAGATGTCAGAGTAATAGAGTGCAATCATATAATTCCTCTCACGCAAAGTATTGCTGGCGGATTTATGCCGCCACTCAAGAGCTGTTAGAAGTCGATAGGCAGGTCTAAGCGTCGCTTATGGAGTTACTCAATAAGGAAATAGAGAACAAGATAAAAAGCGGTATCATAAATATTGTCCTACGGAAGGAATACGATTCAGCGGCCAAGAACATCTCCTCTATCCTTGATGAACTCCACGCCAGAATCCCACATAGCAAACGCGTTTCATACGGTATTGTCTATGTGATTAGATTATTAAGTGAATATTTATATGTCCACCTTACTGAAATGGGCAAACCGGTATTTCGAGCCGCATCAAATCTGTTTGAAAAAAGTGATACTTTTGAAAGCAAAGCTGTCGCCCTAGGGATACTATCCTTCTACGGTCTTGAAAACTGTAATCAAGTCCTCCCCTATTTCGAGCTGGCGGCTTCCTCCTCTGATTGGAATATGCGCGAATTCGCTCAGATGTTTTTTCGCAAGCTCATAAAAAAGTACCCCCGTGAAATGCACAAGTACCTGTTGCAGCTTTCTAAATCAGAAGATGCTAATATCCGTCGCTTCGTTAGTGAAACCCTTCGCCCCGTACAGGAGAATCGTTGGTTCAACAGAGACCCAGAATATCCAATTTCTATCCTCAGACACATGTTTAGAGAGAGTTCACTTTATCCCCGTACCTCTGTGGGCAACAACCTAAGCGATTTGGCAAGAAAGCATTCTGATCTTGTTTTTCGTATAGTCATAGAATTGGTCAAGAGTGCGGATGACAACTCCTACCGGATAGCGTACAGAGCTTGTAGGAACCTGGTCAAGAAAGAGCCTATCAAAGTAATGGATCTCTTGGGTGTGGATGAATACAAATACAAACAAAGGATATACAAAAGAAGTGACTATCAAAGAGACTGAAGCCAAATCTATATTGCTCAAACATAAAAAAATCGATTCGTGGTTCATCTCCCATTATGGAATGAACCTATATAGAGGATGCGTCCATAATTGTGTCTACTGTGACGGGCGATCAGAGGGCTACTACGTTGACGGTGAATTTGGAGCGGATGTCACCGTAAAAGTCAATGCTATAGAGATTCTGCGTCGGGAACTGGATCCCAGTAGAAAACGCAGCCCTTTCAAACGAAGCTTCATAATGCTAGGCGGCGGGGTCGGTGACAGCTACCAGCCAGTTGAAAACAAGTACCAATTGACTCGAAGAGCCCTCCAACTTATGCAGGAATACAATCATCCTGTACATATACTAACGAAATCGACACTGGTTAAAAGAGATGTTGATATTCTGAAGGAAATCAATAAAAAAAGTAGAGCGGTTGTAAGTTTCAGCTTTTCTTCAGTAGATGACAAGATAAGCGCTATTTTTGAACCTGGGGTTCCACCTCCAAGAGAAAGGTTAGAAGCACTCGCCTTTTTTAAGAACGAAGGTATCGTCTGCGGAATGTTTCTGCTTCCTGTTATTCCCTTTGTAACCGACAAACAGGAGTTGATGGAAGAGACAGTAAGAAAAGCAACAGAACTAGGTCTGGATTTCATCATTTTTGGAGCGATGACCCTTAAAGAGGGTAGACAAAAAGAATATTTCCTCAATGTGCTTGAGAAACATTATCCAGGACTGACCATGGAATATCAAAACATATACAAAGGAGGCAAATGGGGAGAGTCGGCACTTGAATATAACAACTGGGTAAACCTCCTGTTTAACAGCATAGCGAAAAAATATAAGATCCCTAGACGTATGCCACTCGCCCTTTTCAAAGACATCTTAAGCGAGAACGATCTTGTAGTCGTTCTATTAGAACACATTGATTATCTTTTGAAGCTGGCAGGGAGAAAATCACCTTTTGGTTACGCAGCCTACTCAATCTCACAAATAAAAGAGCCCTTATCAGTCATCAAGAACGAGCTGGACAAGATAAAGGGCATTGGCAAAACAACCGAACGTATCATTCTCGAAATCCTCGAAACGGGAAGTTCATCCTATTACGAAGAATTGATGGAGGCGTGATAAAATCAGACTGCATCTTGAAAGCCGCTTTAACTTTTAAGATTAAGAACTTTTTAGGCAAAATAAATAGGTTTTGCTCTATCTCTGCTTTCTATTTACATCAATAGAGCGAAGATTGTAGAAGTTTTAAAGTTTAATTTCTGGACACGTGCTCAGTTCCCGACATCCCCACCACGTAAAAACGTGACAAGCCGCGTTCATGTGGCACAGCAACTTTTGAAGTGCCCAGGATCCAAAGGATCTTACGGGGCAGAATAAAATCAGCATATTAGACTTACAAAATTAATAGCTTATTCAAGCCACTTTTCTTCGGGAGCATAATGGACTCTG
>JABAOH010081619.1_pt2 | contig 40877 bp, 38 predicted proteins | sample 7062181 | NCBI WGS metagenome assembly JABAOH01 (sample SAMN14538630, study PRJNA623070) | marine sediment metagenome | biome: marine biome [ENVO:00000428]; feature: marine pelagic biome [ENVO:01000023]; material: deep marine sediment [ENVO:00002113]; isolation source: pool of 5 deep marine... | reverse complement strand
TTCGTGGCGGTGTTGGTGCTGGCAGGAATGCTTGCCTTCCAGACGGGCGTGTTTGCCCCTGCGGACACGGCGCAGCAGCCCACGGTGATCATCGACAACGAGGTGCCGGTGGTGGAGTCCACGGCTCCGACGGCGCCTACTACTCCGGCCTCCGACGAGGAGCCCGCAACCGCGCCGCCGGCGCCCACCGTGGCCGAAGAAGAGGAGGTGCCACCTCCAGATACCACGCCACCGGAGCTGGTCATCACCTCGCCCAAGGAAGGGGAGCGCTTCGAGGAGAAGGTCATCAGGTTCGAGGGGGTCACCGAGCCCGGCGCCGTGGTGATGGCGGGACGGTACGAGGCGGACGTGGCCGAGGATGGCAGTTGGGGGATCGCGCTGGTGCTCAGTCCCGGCGGTAACCGCGCCACCATCACCGCCACCGACGCCGCCGGCAACGCCGCTCAAGCCTCGGTCACCGTCTACTACGACGCCCCCAAAGAGACCACCACCACCAAGCCAGAAGTGGTGTGGGAGTTCACCGCCCACTTCGTCTACGGCAGCTGCTCGGAGAGCCCGCCCTACGACGAGTACTACGGCACCGGCAAACCCGGCACCACCATCTTCGTGACCTCCGAGTACGGCTCGGGCAGCACGACGGTCAACGGCGAAGGCGAGTACTGGGTGCGGGTGTACTTCGAGACTGCGCCCGTCGGCAAGACGTTCCTGGTGAAGGTCAAGGACCAGTTCGGCAACAGCAAGTTCTTCGAGTTCGTCTACACCGGGGCGTAGCCGGCCACCACTCTCCGTCAGGGCGCCAAGTGTTCCGCTTCGAACTGCTCGGCGAGTCGCCGCGTCTCCCCGTCGAGTCTTCCCGGGACCAGCCGGTAGCGACGCCCGAACTCCTCGATGATGGCTCGCTGTACCGTCTCGACGGTGAGCCCGGGAACCTCGGCCGCCAAGTCGCCGCTGGTGGCCGGGTCCCAGCTGAGGCCGAGCGACCGGTAGACCGGGATCAACACCTCACGGATCCTGTCGCCTCCCTCCACGACCACCACTCCCCCCACGTGGGCCGCCCCGGCTACCAGCCGCTGACCCGCACCCATCACCTTGCTGGTCCCTCGCGCGTTGATGCTGTACTCGCCGGGGCAGTATTCCCCGGCGACCTCGCCGATGCGGGCGTCCACTCCCAAGCGCCGGAAGGCGGCGAGGAGGATGGCGGAGATGTCCTCGAAACGGGACCGGATGCCGCCGGCGGGGGAGCGATCGGGGATGGCCCAAGCGAAGGCGAGGGTGCCTTCGTGGAAGACCGCCGCCCTTCCCCCCGCCAGCCGCTCGACCGCCTCGAAACCGGCCGTGCGAGCGGCCGCGACCGCAGTCGGATAACCGGGCTCCACGACGTCGCGCCGGCCGAACGCGACGATGGGCGCAGTGTGATGCAGCCGGATCGTCTCCGGAGTCGCACCGGTCGACACCCGGAGCAGCAGCGCCCGGGAAAGGGCGGTGTCGAAGGCCGGGCGGTCGGGGTGGCCGTCCACCAGGAGGCTGATGGCTCGTCCCTCCATCGCGGTCAGGGTATCCGGCTGGGGAACTCTGCGCCCGACCGCAACGTCTCTTAGTGTGGAGAACGAAGCGCGCCCAGCAGTGAGGGGATGGAGTGACCGGGGTCGCACCCTGGCGGGTGATGACTGCGGCGGCCTGCGTGGGGGCCGTCGTGGTTGCTGCCTGTGGCGATGAACCGTTGCAGGGTATTGGCGGTCGCACGGCGGACTGGATCTCGGCCGCGGCGGACGAGCCGGCGGCTACCTCCTCGACGATAGCGGCGCCGGCGCCGGCTCCCCACCGGCCCACGGTGGCGGTCGCCTGGTACAACGACGGGCTGGGAGATCCCACCGAGATCGCCGACCCCGAAGCCGTCATCGCGGCGGTGTGGAGCCGCAGCTCCGGCGAGGATCGCTTCGTCCAGGCCAGCCCCGTCGAGATTGCCCGAGCGCTGCCGGGTATCAAGTTCCCCGACGTGGTCCCCGGCGACGTGCGTCACGTGACCAGCCAGCTGGTCTTCTCGCTCGGGACCGGGCGCCTCTCGGACGAGACCGTGGCTGCCTTCGGTCTCTGGTCAGCGGAGCCCTACACCCGCAGTCGATCGGTGGCGCAGCGAGCAGTGCTGTGGGTGGAGCGAGCTGAGCCGGCAGCTCTCGGCGAAGAGGTGTCGACGACGCAGCCCGAGGACGGCGATGGATGTGCACGGTTCCGTGAGGAGGGTGCCTACGGGTGCCGGGCCGTCCAGCTCGGGGAGCACCCCGGCTGGTGGGTGGACGGCGACGACGGCACCTTGCTGGTGTGGTACGAGGATCCGTTCCGCTACGAGATCTCCTGCCGGCCCGACGAGGCCGGAGACCTCATCGAGATGATGGCCCAGCAGATGCGACCCCTCGCCGAGATGGAGACGCTGGCCGCTCCGGTTATCGACGAGCCGGCGGAGCCCGATCCCGCGGCCGCACCGGCAGGTACTGCTCCAACTCCCTGACGCCGATAGGCTGGGGATCTCCCACCGGGAGGAACGCCATCTTCCATTCCGGCGGCTGGTACGCCTACTTGCGCTACGACGAGGAGCGGGACCGCCCTCATGTCGACCGGGCGCTGCTGCGGCGCGTCTTCGGATACGGGCGTCCCTACGCCGCCGCTCTGGTGGGGGTGCTCGTCAGCATCTTGCTCGTGTCCGGGTTGTCGGTGGTACCCCCGGTGCTCATCAGGACGCTGGTAGACACCGCCATCCCGGAGAAAGACGTAGGGCTGCTCACCCTGTTGGGACTGGGGATGATCGTGGTGCCGTTGCTCAACGCCGTCGTGGGGGCGGTACAGCGGTGGCTGTCCGCTCGGGTAGGGGAGGGCATCATCTTCGACCTGCGCTGTCAGCTCTTCCGCCACCTCCAGGGCATGTCGCTGCGCTTCTTCACTGCCACCCGCACCGGTGAGCTCATCTCCCGGCTCAACAACGACGTGGTGGGGGCACAGCAGGCCATCACCGGTACCTTCGTCACCATCGCCTCCAACATCGTGTCGGTGGTCTTCATCCTGGGGGTGATGCTGCAAGCGGAGTGGAGGCTGACGTTGCTGGCGGTGCTGGCGTTGCCGCTCTTCGTGTATCCGACCCGGCGGGTGGCCCGTGTGCTGCGGCGGGTCACCGAGGAGCAGATGGAGCACAACGCCGGCATGTCGGCGATCTTGCAGGAGACCTTCAACGTCAGTGGAGCCCTGCTGGTCAAGCTGTTCAACCGCGCCGGCGACGAGCAGCGCAAGTTCGCCGGCGAAGCCTCTCGAGTTCGCGACTTGGGCGTTCGGCGGGCGCTCATCGGACGGTGGTTCTTCGCCGCCCTGGGCCTGGTGAGCGCCCTGGGCACCGCCGCTGTGTTCTGGGTAGGAGGGCTGATGGTGATCCGGGACGTGATCACGCTCGGCACCATCGTGATGTTCTCCACGCTGCTCACCCAGCTCTACGGTCCGCTGTCGGCCCTCTCCAACGCCCGGGTGGAGTTCGCCACCTCGCTGGTCTCGTTCGAGCGGGTGTTCGAGGTCCTCGATCTTCCCCATGACATCGCCGAGGTCCCCGACGCTCGGCACTTGGAGCCGATCGAGGGGGCAGTGGCATTCGAGGCGGTTTCCTTCCGCTACCAGGGCGAAGGACCGGAGGGATTGGAGCAGGTGAAGAGGTTTCGGCCATGGGGCGGGGTCGAGGCGGCGGAGCCCGACGTCAAGGCCGCCCCCAGTCGTGCCTGGGCACTGGAGGACATCTCCTTTGAGATCCGTCCCGGTGAGCTGGTGGCGCTGGTGGGCCCCAGCGGCGCGGGGAAGACCACCATCAGCTACCTGATTCCCCGTCTCTACGACCCCACGGAGGGCAGGGTGGTGATCGACGGTCACGACGCCCGTCACCTCACGCTGGCGTCGCTGGCGGAGGGCATCGGCGTGGTCACCCAGGAGACCTACCTGTTCCACGACACCATCGCGGCGAACCTGCGCTATGCCCGTCCCGATGCCGCCCAAGCCGAGCTGGAGGAGGCGTGCCGGGCCGCCAACATCCACGATTTCGTTGCCGGCCTCGCCGACGGCTACCAAACGGTGGTGGGGGAGCGGGGCTACCGGTTGTCGGGGGGTGAGAAGCAGCGAATCGCCATCGCCAGGGTCATCCTCAAGGATCCGCGCATTCTCATCCTCGACGAGGCCACCAGCCATCTCGACTCGCAGTCGGAGGCCCTCATCCAGGAAGCGCTGGACCGGGTGATGGAGGGACGGACCGCCGTGGTCATCGCTCACCGTCTCTCCACCGTGCTCGCCGCCGACCGGATATTGGTCATCGACCGGGGCCGGCTGGTGGAGCAGGGCACTCACCCCGAGCTACTGGCCGCCGGGGGGATCTACGCCGGGCTCTACGAGACGCAGTTCCGCTCCGAGACCGCTGCGGTGTGAGTCCGGTCGCCCGGTGCCAACTGCCGTCGGCCGCGGGAGCGAGACATCGCGCCGGCCTAGGCCCTAACAATCCTCGAACATGTCCCCGTCACACTGGGAGGCTAAAGAGCCGATCAAGGAGCGACCGAGGTGTCGACCAAGCTGATCGCCACCGCGGCGGTGGCCGCGGTGCTGGTGACCGGAGGCCTGGCGTTCGCCCAAGAGGGCCGGGACGACGCGGATCCGGCGCAGCGGGTGATTCTCGACCGGCTGGCGCCGTTGGTGGCGAAGGGCACGATCGATGAGTCGCAGGCGGCCGCGGTGGCGGAGGAACTGGCCCCGCTCGTGCGCCGCTTCCGGTGGCAGCAGGAGGACGAACGCCTCAGGGCGCGCTTGCATGGAACCGCGCGACGCGTCGCGGAGATCCTCGAAATGCAGCCCGCAGAACTGGCGGCGCAACTGGAGTCCGGCGCCACCCTGGCGGAGATCGCCGAGACCGCCGGATCCAGCGCAGATGAGCTGGTGGCGGCATTGCTGGAGCCGCTGCGACAGCGCCTCGACGAGGCGGTGGCCACCGGCCACGTCGACGAAGCGCGCGCGGCTCAGATAGTCGAACAAAGCGAGGAGCAGCTCCGCCGGCTGGTCGACGCGGAGCACCCTTTCCGCCACACCCTGCGGGAACAGCGCCGGCACCGCATCCACACCGGGGCGCTGCATCTGGCCGCCGGGGTCCTCGGCTTGCCAGCCGGTGAGCTGCGCAGCCGACTCCAGGCCGGCGAGACCCTGGCCGAGGTCGCCGGGGCACAAGGGGTCGCGGTGGACGACTTGGTGGCCGCACTGTTGGAGCCTCTCGAGGAGCAGCTGGAGCTTGCGGTGGGGCGGGGACGTCTCACCGCCGAGCAGGCGGCGGAACGGCTCGCCGCCGCCGAGGAGCAGCTCCGCCGGCGCCTCGCGACGTCCCCGAGCCGCTGAGCAGCAGACCGGCGGCACTACGCGCCGCGTGTGAGGTTACGGGCCAGCAGCGGATCGGTGGGCGCCAGCAACAGGTGCTCGCCGTCGTGGGACAACCACAGTCCGTCGTGGACCTCGAACCAGTGGTGCTCGGGAAAGGCGTGCAGCCGAGTGCGAGCCTGCCGGTTGGGGGGCCGGTACATCAACACCTCCGCCCCCGGAGCCTGGATGGCCGGCAGTGCCCCGACCAGGTCGAAGGCCCCAAAGAGGCGCACCATCGCCGCAGCCGGATCGACCGGCCACCCGTGGTTCTTCCACTCGACGGTACCGCAGTCGGGACAAGCGACCACCTGGATCCCGGCCACGGAGACCGGGTGATGGCGGCAGAGCGTCGGTGCCGTTGCCATGTCAGCATCATGACGAGGGGGTGTGACATTCTTCCGGCCGGGCCGCTGCCATGCCCCGCACGGCGGCCGCATCGTGCGCGCGGTGCGGTGCCCTCAGCGGAGGTCGTTCCCCACGATGACGCGAGCGTCGACGATGGTGGCGCTGTCGGGGGTCAGGATGACCGGGTTGAGGTCGATCGCCGAGATGGAGGGCTCGGCCTGAGCGATGGTGGAGACGGTGAGGATCAGCTCCACGAGGGCTTTCCGGTTGACCGCCTCGCTGCCGCGGAACCCCCCCAGCATCCGGGTGGCGGACAGCTCGTCGAGCATCTCGCCGATCTCCAGCTCGGTGGGGGGCAGCGCCCGGAAGGAGACCTCTCCCAGCAGCTCCACCAGCACCCCGCCCAGTCCCGTCATCGCCACCGGCCCGAAGGTGGGATCGCGCACCATCCCCACGATCATCTCGACTCCCCGTTCTGCCATCGGGGATACCAAGACCCCTTCGATGCGGGCGCCGGGCAGCGCAGCCGTCACTCGGCGCAGCACGGCTTCGTAGCCGGCCAGCGCCTCGTCGGCGGTCAGATTGAGCATGACTCCACCGACGTCGGACTTGTGTGCCACGTCGGCGGAGACCACCTTCAGCGCGACTCGCCGTCCCCACTCCTCGGCGGCAGCGGCGGCGTCCTCCGGCGAGCGGGCCAGCCTCCACGGCGCCACCGGTGCTCCATAGCCCTCCAGCAGCTCCCGGGCGCGATGCTCGGGGAGCAGGCCATGTTCGCCGGCCAAGCGGGAGCGCGCGGCCGGCGACCCGACCACGAAGCTGGATCGCGTCGAAGCGGTGCGGAGATAGTTGCCCCGCTCTGCCAGTACCGAGATACAGCGCGCCGCCACGTCGATCGATTCGTGAACGGGAACTCCACCGCGGTATAGGGTCTGATAGACAGGGGGCTTGTGCCCGGCGTAGGCGCTCTGCACCACCAGTGCCTTGCCGCTGTGCGCCGCCAGCGAGGTCACCGCCTCGGCGGTGGCCTCTTCGGCAGGCGCATGCTGGGTGGCGAAGCGCATGGCGTAGCCGCCGAAGAGGCCCACGAGCAGCACTCCATCGACGTGGGGGTCGGCGAATATGGCCTCCAGAACCGGGGCGAACAAGGCCGGGTCGCGATCCGCGCCTCCGGCCACATCGACCGGGTTGCGCACGGACGCCGCCGGTGGGAGCAGCTCGGCGAGGCGGCGCCGGGTGGCGTCGGTGAGGGTGGTCAGCTCGATTCCGTACTCGGCGAGGGCGTCGGCTGCCATGGTGGCGTGCCCCCCGCCGTCGGCCAGCACCGCAACCCGGCTTCCTCGCAGCGGGGGCTGCAACGCCAGCACCTCGGCGGCGGCGAACAACTGATCGGAGCGGCGAATGGAGACGACCCCGGCCTGGCGCAGCAGCAGGTCGGTCACTCCCGGATCGGTGGCCAGTGCCCCGGTATGAGAACCTGCGGCGCGGCGTCCCGCTTCGGACCGCCCGGCCTTGTGGATGACCACCGGTGTCTCGGGAACGGTTTGCCGTGCTTCCTGTAGGAAGGCGCGCCCGTTCCGAAACCCCTCGGCGTAGATGATCACCACTGCGGTGTGCGGATCCTCCCGCAGATAGGCCAGGTACTCGTGGAATTGGACGTCGGCTTCGTTGCCCACGCCCACATAACTGCTGAACCCCAGGGAGCTGTGCAACCTCGCCTCGGTGAGCAGCCCCAGGGTGACGTTGCCACTCTGGGAGAGCAGGCCGATGGGGCCGCGGGGGACGTCGGGGATTCCCGCCAGGTTGAGTCGGGCCGGCAGGTTGAAGACCCCTGAGGTGTTGGGTCCTATGAGGCGGACCCCGGCCTCACGGGCCACCGCCACCAGCTCCTCCTCCAGCTCCCGGCCCCGCTCCCCGGTCTCCCGGAAGCCGGCGGCCACCACCACTGCGCCGGGGATGCCCTTGACCCCACAGCGGCGGATCACGCCGGGTACCCGTTCCGCCGGCGTAACGATGAGCGCCAGGTCGACCCGACCGGGTATGTCCAGCACGGTGGGGTAGGTGGTGAGTCCGGCAACCTCGCCGGCCTGGGGGTTCACCGGGTAGATCTCCCCTTCGAAGCGGTCCTCGATGAGGCGCACTACCGCTTGGTAGCCCCTCTTGGTGGGGTCTCGCGACGCCCCCACGATTGCCACGCCTCGCGGGTTGAGCATGCGGCGGAGCGTCTCCATCAGCGACCCCGGAAGCGAGGAGGACGTTTGTCGGCGAAGGCCCGCACCCCCTCCGCCCAGTCCTCGGTCTCCATGCAAGCGAGCAGCGCCTCGGCTTCCCGCGCCATCGCCTCCTCGGGGGTCGAGCCACCGGCGGCGAGGTGGCGCTTGGCAAAGGCGACGGGAAGCGGGGCCTTGTCTGCCAGCCGCCGGGCGAGGTCGGCGGCTGCCTCCAGCAACTCGTCGGAGGTCACCGCGGCGTGCACGAGCCCCCAGGCGGCGGCGGTGGCGCCGCTGATGCGCTCCCCCAGGAAGAGCAGCTCCCGGGCCCGGGCCATGCCCACCAGACGCGGCAGGCGGGCGGTGATGCCCCCGCCGACGTAGGTGCCGATGGATAGCTCGGGGAAGCCGAGCTGGGCGTCCTCGGTCACCACGACGAAGTCGGCGCTCAGGGCCAGTTCGGCACCGGCGCCGAGCGCGTAGCCGTGTACCGCCGCCACCACCGGGAGCGGGGAGTCTTGCACTGCCCCGCACGCTCGCTGGGCGAGCGCCACGTAGGTGCGCGCCTGGTCCGGCGTGCGGCCCTCTTCATGGGCCTTCAGGTCGGCGCCGGAGCAGAAGGCTCGCCCCTTGCCGGCGAGCACCACCGCCCTGCATTCCTGTTGCGGGGCTTCGGCGAGCGCCGCCACCAGCGCTTCGTACATGCCCTCGGAGACCGCGTTGAGGCGTTGCGGTCGGTTGAGCCACAGCCAGAGGACGGCGCCTCGTGGCTCCTTCAGTAACGCCTGCTCGGAAGTCTCTTCCGTCACGTCCAGAATGCCTTCTCCAGATCGGTGAAGTCCTCGGGTGGGCCCTCGAAGCGGTTACGTCCCAGATCGAGCACGTAAACGTAATCGGCGATCTTGAGCGCTTCCCTGATCTCTTGGTCGACGAGCACCACCGTGAGTCCTTCTCTGCGGAGCTCGCGGAGCATGGCGTATACCTCGTCGGTGAGCATCTTGGCGAGGCCTGCGGTGGGTTCGTCGACGAGGATCAACTTGGGGTCGGTCATCAGACTGCGACCTATCTCCACCATACGCTGCTGGCCTCCGGAGAGTTGTCCGGCGCGCTGCCGAATCCGCTCTCGCAGCGCCGGGAAGCGCTCGCAGTTCTCTTCCAGCTTGGCGGCGATCCGCCTGCGATCCCGCCGGAAGGTCCAGGCCCCGATCTTGAGGTTCTCCTCCACGGTCATGTGGGGGAAGATGCCCGGCTGCTGCGGGATGTAGGAGATGCCCAGCTCGACCATCTCGTAGCTCGACCGGCCCACCAACTCGATGCCGTCGAGGCGGATGCTGCCCTTCTCCGGGCGGAGGAAGCCGAAGATGGCCTTGAGGAGGGTGGACTTGCCCACTCCATTCGCTCCCAACACCGCAGTGATTCCGGGTCGGGCGCGCACCTGCACGTCGCGCAGGATGAGCAGGTCGCGGTAGTAACCCACCGAGAGATCAGTGATCTCCAGCATCGTCCTCCTCCCGGCGATGCTCGGCCACCGCGTCGAAGGCCTCGTCGATGGGCCGTGGTACTGCTTCCGTCCCCTCTTCGTCCTCGGCGGGCCCCAGGTAGGCCGCGATGACGCGCGGATCGCGCTTCACCTGGTCTGGGGGCCCGTCGGCGATCAACTTGCCGTCGGCCAGTACCAGCAGCCGCTCGCTCACGGTGAAGATCGTGCCCATGTCGTGGCTGATGATCATGAAGGCTTTTCCCTCGCGGCGGAGCCGGTGGATGAACCCATACACCACCTCGCGCAGCTTGGGATGTACGCCGGCGAAAGGCTCATCGAGGACGATGAAGTCCGGGTCGAGCATCATCAACCTTCCCAGCTCGAGGAGCTTCTTCTGTCCCCCCGACAAGGCGCGGGCGTGCTCGTGCACGAGATGGCCGATGGTGAGAAACTCGAGGGCGTCTCGAGCGCGGGCTTCGAAGGCACCGGGCTGCAACCGGCGCACCGCTCGCGCCGGTACCTCCAGGTTCTCCAGCACGGTCATGCGCTCGAAGGGACGCGGGATCTGGAAGGTACGCCCGAATCCCCGCGCGGCGATCTGGTAGGGGGGCAGGCCATCCACCCGCTCCCCGTTGAGGTTCACGCTCCCGCCGGTGGGCCGGTAGACGCCGTCGATGATGTTGGTGAGAGTGGTCTTGCCCGCTCCGTTGGGCCCGATGAGCCCGCACACCTGGGGCTCGGATATATCGAAGTCGATGCCGGCCAGCACGACGTTGCCGCCAAAGCGCATCTGCAGGGCCGTCACGGTGAGGTTCACGGCAAGGCCTCCTCCTCCGAGCCGCTGGCCTGTTCGGCGCGTGCGGCCACGGTGAGCTCCCGCGCCTCGCGGCGTCCGGCGAAGTACTCCAGCAAAGGGAACACGAGACCGTTGCGAGCGAAGCGGAGCGTCAGCATCAGCACCAGGCCGAAGACGGCGAAGCGCCACACGCCGAGGTCGACGCTCACCTCCGCAACGGGGACGAGACGTACGAGGACGGCCAGCGCGACCGCGGCGCCGGCCAGCATTACCACCACCCGCTCCTGGTCCGGCGTCTGACTCAGCGCGTAGCCCCCCGTGACGAGCCGGGCCAGCGCGGCGAGGCCGACCGCCAGCAGGAGCCAGCGCCACCACCCGCCGGCGTACAGCCCCAGCGTGCTCCCCGCAGTTGCCGCACCCGCCCACGGCACCAGTCGAGTGATGCCGGCGGAGAACTCCGCCGGGGAGCGCCGTACGGTTCGCACTACCAGCCACAGCAGCGCCGCCGTCAGCAGGCTCACCAGCACGGTGAGAGCATCCACTGCCGGCGGGCTCAGCGAGAACTGGCGCAGGTTCTCCAGGATGGTGAACATGGCCAGCGCCCCGATGGCGGCCGCCAGCGGGCTCTCGATACCGCCGATGACCGCCACCGCGATCACCTCTCCCATGAGCAGGAGATCGATCCGCTCCGGTGCGATGCGGGAGGTGGTGTGGGTGTAGACGGTGGCGGCGAATCCGATCATCGCGGACGTGACCGAGAAGACGAAGAGCTTGAGCCGCACCACGTTGACTCCCATGGCGGCGGCGGCCTCGGCGTCCTCGCGCATCGCGCGCAGGAACAGACCGGTCTTGGAGGTCATCAGCCAGTAGATGCTGCCCAAGGTGGCCACCAGCAGCCCCAGAATCAGGTAGTGGTGCGCCAGTTCGTTCCCCGGCAGTTGGCGCACCGCCAGCGAGAGGCGCCCGCCGGTGAAGTCGCGCTCGGCCACCACGATCAGCCGGGCGATCTCGGCAAAAGCGATGGTGAACAGCGCCAGGTAGGCGGCGCGCAGCCGCAGCAGTAGCAGACCCAGCAGGGAGCCGACGAGGAATGAGAAGGTGGTACCGACGAGCACGCCCACGTAGACGGTGCCGAGAGCACCGGATACATCGCGTACCCAAATGGCGCTGGCGTAGGCTCCCAAACCGGCGAGGGCCACGTGAGCGAAAGAGAACTGCCCGGCGACTCCCGCGAGCAGCGACCAGGTAGCGGCCAGGATGGCGATGTACAGGGCCAGCCGGAATATGTCCAGCCGGTAGCCGCTGGTGAGGACGAAGAAGGGGGCGGTGGCCACCAGCACGCCCATCCCGGCGAGCACCGAGTAGCCCAGACGCCGCCTCCGTACCGCGATGGCAACGGTCACGGTTCCCTCCCGAAGAAGCCCCGGGGCCGTACCAGCAGCACCAGGGCGAACATGACCAGCGGAAAGGCGAGCTGGTACGAAGCGGCCCGGCTGGCGTCGGGGAAGCAGCCGGCCCCGAACGCCTCCACCACCCCGATGAAGACACCACCCAGCCAGGCGCCCGACACCGAACCCAAGCCCCCCAAGACGATGATGACATACGAGCGCAGCGCCGCCTGGCCTGCGATCTCCGGCACCGGGAAGTTGAGCACCGGGACCAAGGTGGCGCCGGCCATCCCCGCCAGCATGGTGCCCAAGCCGAAGGCGAGCGTGAACGCCCGCCGGGCGTTGATGCCGGCCACCTCGGCCGCCTGCCGGTCCTGGGCTACCGCCCGCAGGCTCATCCCGATCCAGGTGCGTTGCAGGAAGATCACCAGCGCCACGACTAGCAGCGTGCCCACCACGCCGGCGATCCAGAAGTCGGTGCGCACCCGTAGCCCTCCAACCTCCAGGATGGCCTGGTCGAACCCGAACAGCGGGCGGTCGGTGTAGCGGGCGGCCTTGATGCCGGAAGGGCTGCCGAGCCAGCCCACCAGAGCGAATTGGAGGAAGAGCCCAAACCCGAAGGTGACCAGGATGGCGTACTCGCTGGGCCGCTCTAGCCGTCCGCCGTACATGGGAGTGAGCATGGTGCGCTCGAAGAGCACGCCCACGCTGAGGGCGATGAGGCCGACGAGGGGAATGACGAAGATCGCGTTGACCTCCCACACCTCTGTCAGCAGCAAGAAGGCGGTCACTCCGCCGAACATGAACAACTGGCCGTGCGCAAAGCTGACGATGCTCTGCACCGAGTAGATGAGAGTCAGCCCCACCGCGATGGTGGCGAAGACCAGTCCCACGGCGACGCCGTTCTGTAACTGGTCGAGCACGAACACGGGATCGGTGTTGCAGGCATTCTCCGGATAGTGCACTCGGAACAGAGCCAGCAACTCCGCAGCTAGCAGCGCCGAGGGAGCGGCCACGTGGCGGGCCCGTCGCAGGGGAGGTGTGGCGGCGTAGAGGTAGCCCACCCCGGCTGCTCCGAGCGCCGCGCCTATCAAGCCGCCGGTCAGCCGCGCCGAGCTGGCGTCGAGGGCGCGGCGCCGGTAGCGGCGCGGGAGAACCACCGCTCCCAGCAACGCCCACAGCGGCCCGGCCAGCGCCAGCCAGGCGAGGAACCAGTTCATCGTCGTTGCCCCACCGGTGAGGGGAGGCACGGCCTCCCCTCACCCACAACGGTCAGCGCTGGACCTCGACGTAAGCGGTTCCCTCGGTCTGCGCAAAGGGTGGCCAGACGACGGCGGCGTCTTCGATCGTCTGTCCCGTCGCCGTGTACTCGACGAGGGAGATGGCCGGCTCCGGCCATTGGTGCCACAGCCAGCCGGGTTGGTCGGCGGGAACCGGGTTCGCCGAGGTGTACGGGAACTCGTAAGCGCCCTGCGTTCCCTCCAGGCCGGTGTCCTCCAATGCTGCGACGACCTCTTCCGCATCGGTAGTGCCGGCGCGCTCCATGGCGTCCACCACGAGCAGCACCGAGTCGTATGCCTCGAACACCCACGCCTTCGGGTCCTTGCCGAAAGCCTCCCGGTAGCGATCGGCCACGGAGCGCGTCAGCTCGCTGTAAGCGGCCGGCACCGGGCCGACGAAGCGGAACACACAGCCCACCCCGTCCGGCACGGCCGCCCAGAAGGCCTCGGCGTCCTGTGCCACCTGGTTCGCATAGCAGATGGTGTCTTCGTCAATGAGTCCCACGTCGATGGCGTTCTGCTCGGCCACGTAGCTGCTCTCTCCGGTGACCCCGTCGAAGAGGACGGCGTCGGCGTCGTCGTGCTCGGTGGCCAGGCGATTCAGCACCGAGGAGTAGTCCGGTTGTGCCAGCTCGATCTGCACCGACTCCACCTGGATCGCGGCGTCTTGCAGCTTGCCCTGGATGGCCTCGAACTGGCCGATGCCGAAGTCGGTGGCCTCGTACACGACGACCACCTTGTCGGCTTGCAGCCCGTTGATGATCCAATCGGCCACGACTCCGCCGGAGTACGTGGAGGTGGGCGCGATGCGGAAGATAGTGGGGGGATTCGCGGGCAGGTTCTCCGGGTCGTCTGGGTCGCCTCCGGTGATCTTGTCGTTGTAGGTCTCGGAGAAGACCACGGGGAGCCCGGCCTCGTTGTACGTGGGGATCTGAGCCAGCGCGGCGGCAGAGTGGTATTCGCCTACTACGGCGCTGACGCCGTGCTCCTCGACCATCTTCTTGGCGATGGCGGCCGCCACTTCGGGCGTGTTCTGGGTGTCCTCGAAGATGAGACGCAGCGGCTTGCCCAGCACGCCTCCCCGGTCGTTGATGTCCCGCACCGCCAGCTCCATAGCCCACTTCATGTCGGTGCCGCCTTGCACGGCCCCCGGCTGGGAGAGCGGTCCGACGCCTCCGATGGTGATCTCGTCGGCCTCGGCAGCACAGCCGCCGGCGGCCAGCGCGAGTACCAAGGCCCAAGCCGGCCAGTGGCGGCGGCGGGTTGGCCATTTGTGTCTCATGGTGCGTACCTCCTCAGTCGCCCGGCCCGACCGTTGGTCGGCAACGGCGGCTGTGCGATGATCACGGACGGGTGGGGAGCCGGACGCAGCGGCCCGACCACAGAAGACATCGAGATCTGGGACTCTGGCTGGGCGTCTACGGCGCACCCCCCTCGGTCCGCTTGCTTCGTGTCTAGCAGAACCGGACGGTCCGAGCCGCGGCGAGTCCCCAGTGGCAGCGGTGTTGTCGCGGTGCGGTAGGTAACCTCGGCAGGTGGGTCGCGTCGCCCTCGCCGGGTCCCCCGTCACGCGTCGCCGCGGCCGCGAGAAGATGCTGCTGATGGTGGCGGTGCTGGCACTCGCCGCCTGCGGTCCCGACCCACGCGGCACCGCGTCCGGTCCTGCCACCGCCGAGAAGGTCGCCGCAGGGTGTGCCGATGTGGTGGCGGTGGAGGTGAAAGCCGGGGACGACGGCACCTTCGGTTTCTCGGTGACGGTGAGCTCCGCAGATACCGGCTGGGAGAAGTACGCCGACGCATGGGAGGTGCGGGCTCCGGACGGTACCGTGCTCGCCGTGCGGGAGCTGGCCCACCCTCATGTCGATGAGCAGCCCTTCACCCGGTCACTGTTCGGCGTGCCGGTACCGCCCGGCATCGACCGGGTAACGGTCGCCGCGCGGGACTCCGTGGACGGGTTTTGCGGTGAGACGGCGACGGTGCGTTTGCCCTGATCAGGACTCGGCGGGCTGGGGGTCGCTCGCCACCTCGTCGATCTCGCGCTCCTCGCCGGTGCGACCGGCACCGGGCACCAGCAGCAGGGGACAGGGGGCCTGGTGCATCACCTGCACCGAGACGCTGGCCCAGGACTCTTCGTCGAACAGCGGTCGGGTGGCGCCCATGACGATCATGTCTACCTCGAGCTCCTCTGCCGTGGCGATGATCGTCTGGGCGGGATCGCTGCCTTCGAGGTATATCGTCTCGGCCTCGACCCCGCGGGATTGCAGGGCGGCCAGCACCGGCTCCGCGAGGCGCCTGCCGCGCTCCTCCACGTAGCGAGCCGCCGCTTCTGCCTCCCGGCCGGCGGTGGGCTCACCCTCCAGGTCGAACGGACGCCACTCCTCGTCGAGCAGCGAGTCGAGAAAGGAGTGGGGCACCTCGATCACCGTGACGACCGTCGCCCGCTCTCCCTCGGTCATCATGCGGGCGGCCAGATCGGCGACCGCCGCCGCGGGAAGCACCCCTGCGGTTGCGATGAGGATGTGCATCACGCTCAGAGTAGGCGGGACGGTGCGCGATCTGCGCTTCTTCGCGAGGGCCCCACAGTGCGGGGCGGGGGTAGCCTGTTCCCCGGCAAGCGGAAGGAGAGGTGGTGGAGCTTCGCGACGAGGCCGTCAACCAAGTCACCTGGAAGATCCCCAACGCCCTGGCGCTGGTGGGGTCGCGCTCTGGTGACGAGTGGAACGCGATGACGACCAGCTGGATCACCCAGGTGTCCATGGACCCGGTATTGGTGGGCATCGGCGTCGAGAACAAGGCACTCACCCATCGGCTCATCACGGAGAGTGGTTGCTACACCATCAACCTGTGGTCTCCCGACGACACCAAGCCGTTCGTGAAGTTCTCCAAGCCGGCCGTCAAGGAGGGGATGACCCTCAACGGCCGTCCCATCCGAGAGTCCAAGACCGGAGCCCCCATCTTCGAGGAGGCGCTCGCCTGGATGGACCTCGAGGTACGCCACGCCATCGACTTCGGCACCCACACCTTCTTCGTGGGGGAGATCGTGGATTGCGCGCTGGTCGACAGGGAGTCCGAGCGAGCGGCCGCCATGAGCGATACCCGGATGAAGTACGGGGGGGTGAAGCGGGGCGGCCACTGAGGCCGCCGCTCGGTCTACGGCCGGTCACGGGAGGTGCTCGAGCTGATGCCAGAAGCGCCGGGTGAGGCGAGCCCACGTGAGCCCGAAGGCGCCGCCCAGCAGCGCCAAGCAGGCCACCAGGGGTCGTACCGCGACCCGTTCCGCCAGGCCGCCGACCACCAGCGACGAGATCGTCATGGTGAGCGTCACCAGTCCGTAGTCGAAGCCGAAGATGCGCCCTCGCACGGTGTCTGCCGAGAGCAGCTGGAGGCCGTAGGTGGAGTAGGCCCACTGGCTGCCGCCCCCCATATGCGCCAGGGTGACCGCAACCACCGCCATGGCGAACCAGGGCGCGCCCGCCAGCAGCAGGTACCCCACCCCCCACAGTGCCACCAGGTAGCCGATGGTGCCGACCAGGCGGCGGTCGGAGGAGCCGAACCAGCGCCGGAACAGGAATGGGCCGATGAGTGCTCCCAGCCCGCGGGCTCCGAACAGCAGGCCGGTGCCCTCGTCACCGAGACCGAAGACGTCCAGGGAGATCACCGGGAACAGCACCAGCGCCCCCGAGGCGATCAGCCCAAAGCCGGCCTTGGAGGTGAGCAGCGCGGCGACGGCGGGATGCCGGCGGGCGTAGGCGATGGCTTCGGCGGCGGAAGCCAGGAAGCCGGCGCTGCCGGCGGGCTCGCCCTCGGCGAGGGGGCGGCGGATTCCCCCGATGAGGAATGCGGCCACGGCGAAGGAGAATGCATCGATGAGAAAGGCGGCGTCCCGGCCTACCAACGCCGCGAAGCTACCGCCGGCCGCGGCCCCCACCGCCGCCATCGTCCCCCAGGCCGATCCCATCAGCACGTTGGCGGGGGCCAGCTCGCCGCGGCTCACCACGTTGGGCAGAGCGCTGCTGGAGGCGGGGAACACGAACGCGACCGACGCCGCGACCAGCGCAACGATCGCCAGCGCCAGTGCGACACTCTCGAGGTCGTCGACCAGCACCAGGCCGAGCACGGCCACCGCCGCCACGAGGTCGGCGACCACCATGATTCTCTTGCGATCGACACGGTCGGCGATCGCGCCCGCCCAGGGTGACACCAGGAACGCCGGCAGCGCGTTGGCGGCCAGCACGCCGGCGGTGGCGAGCGTGGAGTCGGAGATCTCCAGGACCAGGCCCAGCAAGGGGACGATCAGGAACCAATCGCCGGCAAAGGAGATCAGTCGCGCCAGATAGAGGCGACGGAAGTCTCGGTTGTCCCGCAGCAGACGGCGGTAGGTGTGGGCCACGCGGCAACGCTACCGAGGGCGGAAGCGGCGGGTGGTCACGGTCGCCCGCACCGGCAGCCCCGCCGTTCGACTCTATGGCGGTTCTCCCCGCCGGCCAAGCAGGCCGGCGGCCCGCTGAGCGGCGAGTTTCGTGACCACCGGGGTGGCATAGAATCGCCCCATGACGCGGCCGCGATGGACTGCTCTGCTGGCGCTGGCCGTGGCGATCACGGCCTGTGTTCGCGTCGACACCACCTCCCCAACCACGAGCACTGCACCCGTCCCAACCTCCACGACGACGACCACCACGACTACGGCACCTGAGCCGGGGGCGATGGGCGTGATCCTCTACGACGTCTCGGAACTGGTCAAGGAGGTGCGCGCCGGAGTGGTAACCGTCACGCAGCGGAGGCTCACTCTGGACATGTTCCTGCGCCCCGTGGAGAGCGAGGGCACCGGTACTGGGATCGTCATCGACGATTCGGGCCACGTGATCACCAACTTCCACGTCATCGCCGGCGCCGAGGAGGTGACGGTGGTGGCGGCCGACAGCCGTCCCCGCCCCGCCCGCGTGATCGGGGGGTTCGCCGGCAACGACCTGGCAGTCCTCGAAGTTGCCGACCACGAGGGTCTCCAACCGCTGCCGCTCGGCTCCAGCAGTGCCATGGAAGTCGGAGACCCCGTGATCGCCATCGGCAACGCCCTGGGGCTGGACAGCAGTTCTCCGTCGGTGTCGGTGGGCATTGTGTCCGCCAAGGACCGCACCATCACCGCCGGCGGCACCGAGCTGACCGATTTGCTGCAGACCGACGCCGCCATCAATCCCGGTAACTCGGGGGGACCGCTCCTCAACGGCAGCGGTGCGGTGATCGGAATCAACACCGCCATCGCCGGTGGCGCCCAGAACATCGGGTTCGCCATCGCCATCGACACCGTGCGCCCGCTGATCGACAGCGTGCTCTCCGGCGTCGGCCAGCCCTATGTGGGCGTCAGCATGTACGACAACACTCCCGCGCTGGCCGAGCGGTTCGGACTGGCCACCGACCAGGGCGTTCTCATCGTGCAGGTGTTGCCCACCGGTCCGGCGGCGAGCGCCGGGCTGGAAGTGGGCGACATCGTGGTGGCGGTGGGCGGCACCCCCGTTGCCAGCAGCGCCGACCTCCAGGCGGCTGTGGAGGGGGCGCAGGTCGGGGACACACTGCGGTTCGAGGTGATCCGCGGCCGGCAGCGGCTGCTGGTCGACGTCACCGTCGGGCAGCGTTGAGGTGCCGCCCGGGTAGGGCGCCCCTGCCCGGGAGTGCCTAGCATCGCCCGGGAGCGAGGCGGAGGGCCGGTGATGGAAGTGCGGGTCGACGGCAAGGCGGCCCTGGTGACGGGAGCGAGCCGGGGCATCGGGCAAGCCATCGCCACGGAACTGCTGCGCAGCGGGGCTGCCGGGGTGGTGATCACCAGCCGCAAGGCAGAGAACCTGGAGGCAGCGGTGCAGGCCATCGCTGCGGACACGGAGGCCGGCGAACGCCTCGTTCCCATCGCGGCCCGGGCAGACCAGGAGGATGACGCCCGCCGGGCCGTGGCCGCCACCATCGAGCGTTTCGGGGCTTGTGACATCTTGGTCAACAACGCCGGCACCAACCCGGCCGCCGGCAGCCTGGCTGACGTGGACCTGGGCGCGCTCGACAAGACCTGGGCCGTCAACCAGCGCGGTCCGCTTCTCTGGGCGCGGGAGGCCTGGGCTCAGTGGATGGGGGAGCACGGAGGCGCCATCGTCAACATCGCTTCGGCGGGAGGACTACAGCCGGGTCCGATCTTGGGGGCGTACAACATCTCCAAGGCGGCGCTCGTCTTTGCCACCCGCCAGCTCGCCATGGAGATGGCTCCTCGGGTGCGGGTCAATGCGGTGGCACCGGCGGTGGTCAAGACCCGTCTCTCCGAGGCGCTGTGGGTGTCCGACGAAGCCGCCGCCGCTGCGGGCCACCCGCTGGGCCGGCTCGGTGAGCCCGAGGACGTCGCCAACGCGGTTGTCTTTCTGTGCTCGGATCGGGCCTCGTGGATCACCGGGGTGACGTTGCCGGTGGACGGGGGGGTCACCCAGGCGGGCGGGGGAATCGGCTGAGTCGGTCCTTCGGCAACGGCCCACCGCAGTGGCCAACCGATCGAGGAGCCGGCGCGAGCCGGATGTCACCAGCCGGAGCTGCCGGGTTCCCCTTTGAAGGGTCCCACCACGTCGGCGGTGATCCAGCCGCCGTAGAAGTCGCCCGGTTGGGGCTGTACCACCTCGCCGTCCACGGTGCATTCGTCCATGGCGCCCGGGTAGAAAGCGACGTGGTGACGGATAGGCTCGTAGCCCGGCGAGGGGTCGGGGTAGCTCCATGCCGCCGCCGTGGCGACGGCGTCCCCTACCCGCACCGTCCAGTACTCGGCCCGGCCCTTGAACTCGCAGAAGGTGACCCGGTCGCAGTGCTCGAGGTGCTCGCGGGCGACGTCGGCGGGGGGGACGTAGTAGACGGGAGGGTGGCTGGTTTCCAGCACGCGCAAGGTGCGGGTGCTGGAGGCGATGCACCTGCCGGCGAAGGTCACCTCCACGCGGCGGGTGCTGGTCTCCACTCGAGGCGGGCGGGGGTAGTCCCACACCGATTCCCGACCCGGGCCGGGTTCGACACGCGCCACCCCCGCAGGCTACTGCGGCGGGAGGGTCACTCCGCGAGGGCGTAGCCGGGTCGGTTCGCCGCCAGCCAATCCTCGAAGGCGGCCTCGGTGCCGACGTCTCTCCCCGCGGCCACCGAGAGGATGTAGCGGTGGTGGAGCAGATCGCAGTAGCTCTGGATCGGGTCGCTCACTCCCTCCACGCCACGGAGACGCTGCAGCAAGGGCTCCAGGTGGTCGACGCGCCAGCGAACCGCCGTCACCGCCTTGCCGCTGCGCGACTGGGCGTCCTGCGATGCCTGGTAGTAGTGGAGATCGGAGAGGATCTGGCGGGCCTGGTGTTCGGACGCCTCCACCCCGGTGAGCTCCTTGAGCCGGGTGCTGTGGTAGTTGCGCCCCCCTACCTTCACGGTGAGGTCGAGGCGGCTGCCCTCCGCGGTAGGCACCAGGTTGACCTCCTCCACGTCGAAGCCGAGGTCGTTGAGTCGTTGTACATGGGCGGTGATGAGGTAGTGCTCGTGAGGTCCGATGGACTCCACCCGACTCAGCTCCGCCCACAAAGCGTGGTAGCGGGCGGCGATGTCCTCACCCAGCGCGAGGTCGGCGGCGTCGACATCGACACCCTGAGAAGCGGCGATGTCGGCCATGCCTCCCGCCACGTTGCCGATCATGATCGCAACGTCCTCTTCCCGCTGACCGGTGGTGAGCTCGTCGTGCACGGAGGCCGTCTCGGCGTCGACCATGATGGTCTCGATGGCTTCGGCGTCATAGCGGTAGAGCACGTTGGAGAGCGAGCAGTCGCCCCAGAAGCACCCGCCGAGGTGCAGTTCCACCAGCAGCCCGGCGAAGGCATCCAGCATCTGGTTGCGGCGCGCTCCGAAGCCGGGACCTTGCAGCAGCTCCCGGTAGGAGAAGGAGAAGTCGACGTAGCGGGTGATCAGCGCGGCCGACGCTTCGGCGTGGCGGTCGGGATGGCGCTCCTCGACCAGCCCCACCGGTATCACCGCCGGCGCCCGCTTCGCCTCCAGCGTCCGCAACACCGAGTAGTCCTGGCGAGCGGCGCGTTGCGGCAGCTCCTTCACCGCGTAGATGCCTTCCGGATAGGTGACGAAGCGGACCTCGTGACGGGAGATGCCCCGGGGGAGGTGCACGATCCGCTCCGTGTCCCACTCCACCAGCGATCGCTCCCAAGGCAGGTCGAGGAAGTCGGGGTGGCCGGGCCGGACGGTGATGGTGGCGGCACTCATTGGGCGTCAACGTAGCGGAGAGCCCGGTGCGGGGGCCGAAGGGCGACGAGCGGCCTCTCAGCTCGGGTCGGTGACCTGGCCGAGAAAGAGGATCTCTCCGGTGCCGGCGTGCTCGATGAAGAACAGGAACGGCCGGTCGACGCTCATCGTGGCCGGGGGTGGGGCCGATTCCAGTCCGATGATCACCGCCGTCGCCGCGGCCGCTTCGGTGCCCTGCTCGTCGACGGCGATGAACGCCTGGTGGACCACCTCGTGGACGAAGAGCTCGCGCCGCTCGGTGATGCCGGTGAGGTCGGCCCCGTCGGGGAGCGAGGGCTCGGTGAACGCCGCCACCATTCCCAGCTGCTTCAGCGCCGACTTCAGGCTGAACTCGGAGCGGAACTCGAACTTGGGCAAGGTGAGGTCGACCTGGTGCTCGGACAGGGAGGCGCGGAGCGCCGCCAGCTCGGCCGGACCAAATCGCGCCTTCACCTCGTCGAAGCGCCCGGCGTCGGGAAGGAGGATGAGCATTGAGGCGTCGCCGGCGTAGGCCAGCCGTACCGCTCGATAGCCGTCCCCTTCCGCATACTCGCTGCGGGCGCTGCCGTGCATCAGCGGCACCGTGACCTCGCTGCCGTCGAGGAGGGTGAACGGGCCGTCCTCGGTCATGGCGGGGTCGAACTGCTCGGCCCAGTTGGCCTTGAACCAGATGGCGTTGACCAGCACCAAGCGGGTCAGATCGTTGATGACGCCTTCGGGAATCAGGTCGACGATTCGCCCCGCGGTTTGGTCCTCGACCCAGGAGTTGATGGTCTGACGGGCTGCCTCGGCGGCGGTGATGAAGTCGACGAGATTCATCCCGGCGTCGTAGTTCTCCGCCAGGACGACGAGGAAGTCCTCGAGGAAGGGATAGTCGAGCTGGCCCCACAGCGAGTTGGCGACGCGGATGTCGAAGGGCTCGCGATCGTCCATGTCGGGCAACTCGGGGAGGGTCGTGACCCGGAGATCGAGCTCATTGCGGGCGGCGTGGATGCGGTCGTCCGTCAGCGCCAGGTGTAGCGCTTCCCGCATTTCCTCGGCCGTGGTGCCGCGAGCGCCGGCGTAGGTCATCGTGAGGGCGGCGGCGATGCTGTAAGGGGAGAGCAGGGTGTTCTCCTCGCCGGCGGACACGGCGCGGAACAAGTCGAAGGCGAAGGCGGTGTTGCCCGCGACGAGAGCCGCCAACTCGTCTGTGGTGACGTCGGTTGCGGTGGCCCGGGGGACGTCGGCCTTGATCAGCTCGCCGCCGGGCAGGGGCGGGCTTGTCGTCGGCGAGGTCGTCGGTGAGGTGGTCGGGGAGGTCGTCGTGGCGCCACCGTCTCCGCAGGCGGCGAGGACCAGGGCGAGCACGACGAGCGCGGTGAGGTGTCTGCGGTACTTCATACTCTTGAGACGCTCCGGCGACTCCGCCCAGTTCCCGGATTCGGGGGCCCCCGGCCGGACTCTCATCGCTGGCATGTGGGACACCAGTAGCTGATCCGCGGCGGCGTCCCCAGCCACCCGTCGCTGATGCGGTCACCGCAGCGCCGGCACGGCCGACCGGCCCGGCCGTGGACCCACAGCCGGCGACCGCGGCGGCGGTCGCCGGTGGTGGCTCTGGCTGCCGGCTCCAGGTTGGCTCGCACCAGGCGGCGGGCACGCCGGGCCAGTGCCAGCATCCGGTCCGACGGCAATGCGGTGTCAGGGGCGGTGGGGCTGAGACGCTCCAGGAAGAGGACCTCGTTCTTGTACACGTTCCCCACTCCGGAGAGGATTTGCTGGTCGAGGAGAACGTCGGCGACGGTGCGCCCGGCAGCTCGCTTCACGGCGCGGCTCAGGAACGCAGCCTCGTTGAAATCGTCGGCGGCGACGTCGGGGCCGAGTTCCGCCAGGGCATGCGCTACGACTTCCCGCCGCCCCACCTCGACAGTGGGGGCGGCGAAGCACACCGCAGTGACGTGGTCGGTGCTGAGCACCACCCGGGCCGCTCCCCGTGGCCGGCGCCAGCGCTGGCCGGGGCGGTAGAGATGCCAGGATCCCGACATGCCGAGGTGGGTCCGGATGGTGAGGCCGCCCGCCAGCTCGACCAGCAGGTGCTTGCCGTGGGACCGCACCTCCTCTACTCGGCGATCGACGAGCTCGGTCGCCCGGCGCCGGATCGCAGGATGGCTTCCTTCGACCGCAGTGAGCACGGTGCCTGCCAGCGCCCTATGGAGGTCGGCAGCGGCGCGGGCGACGGTGTCCCCTTCCGGCACGGGCTCAGCCTCGGTAGGCGAGGCCCTTCAGGGAGGTGACGAAGCCGGCTTCCACCAGGACGTCGCCCAGCGGGGTCTGCGTCACCGGGGCCCCGTCGGCCATCTCGATGATGAGCCGGCGCCGGCGGTGGCCGATGTCGACCAGGGCCGCCGCGGCCGCTTGCAGCGCGTCGGCGTCACTGCTGAAGGTGAGCACTCGCCTGCCCCCTCGTTCGAGGTACAGGGCGGGGGCCCCGTCCGTCAGCACCAGGTAGGCTCCGGCGGCTCGGCTCGCTCTTCCTTGGGCGGTGTCGGGCCAGGGCAGCGCCGCGCCATAAGGGTTGGCCGGGTCGGCCGCGGCCAGCACCACCACCGGCGAGGTGGTGGCTTCCCGCAGCCGGTCCACCGCGCCGGGAAGGGCGAACTGGGCACCCCCCAGGCCCTCGACGAAGTAACCCCGCCGGACTCGCCCCGTCTCCTCCAGGTGGGAGAGCACGGGGTACAGGGAGGCGAACGCTCCGGGGGTTCCTTCGGCGGCCACTGCCGCGCGAGTGAGCACGCCGTGACGCTCTAGGAGCTGCTCCGCCCAGGCGGTAGCGATCGCGGTGGGTTGCGGAGGTGCGGCCAGCAGATCTCCGACCAGATACCACCTTCCTGCGCTGGAGGGAGGGAGGCTGGACGGAAGCGACGCCCGACGTCCGGAGCGCCGCGCTCGCCCCAGGAGGAATGCCCGCAGCGGCGCCAGGCTGTCGTTCGTCACCTCGCCCGACCACACCAGATCCCACAGGGCGTCGAGGGTGTCCTGCGGATCTCCTCCTCCGGCGGCCGCATACAGGTCCCGGAAGAACGACGCCCCCCGGGCCGCGAGGTGAGCTCGGAGGCGGTCATGTGCCGGGCCGGCGGGAGGTTCCTGGGCGATGGAGTGGTAGAGGGTAGGGAGCCGGTCCCGGAAGTACAGCGCCAGTCGGCCGTCGCGCGGGCCGATCGGCCCGCGCCCGACCCATACCACCTCGCCGGCCACCATGAGCTGGTCCAGCATCTCCGGGGTGTAGGAGAGGCGCGAGGCGAGCACGTCGCGTTCCAGGATGGAAGCCGGGAGTGCGGCTCCTTGTAGCTGGCGGAGCACCTCGAGGAGGGCACTGGGCCCTCCGCGCGCCACGGGCGCCGTGACCCCTTGCCATCCGCTCAGGAAGCGTCCCAGGGCAGGCGCTTCGACCGGTTCGATCTCCTCGCGCAGCCGGGCGAGGGACCGTCGCTTGAGCCGCCGCAGCACTTCCGCGTCCACCCATTCGCGACCCTCTCCACCGGGCCGGAACGCCCCCCGCGTCACCCGTCCCGCAGCCTCCAGGGAGGCCAATGCGGCGTTGGCGACGGCAAGCGGGACCGCCAGGTCGGTGGCCGCCTGGATGGCGGTGAAGGGCCCATGGGTGCGGGCGTAACGGCCCAGCACGTCGCCGAGCGGGTCCGGTACCGGCTCCAGGAAAGCCTGGGGCAGCCCCGGCGGCGGCTGGATGCCCAGCGCGTCGCGCAGCCGCGCGGCGTCCTCGGCGGCGGCCCACGTGGGGCGACCGGCGAAGCGCACCCGGATGGCTCGGCGCTGGGCTTCCAGCTCGGCCAGCACGGAGTCGGCGTCGTCCTCCTCGGTGCGGGCCGCCACTTCGGCGGTGGTGAGGGGCCCCAGCCGGCGGAGCAGATCGTGCACTCCGTCGAGCCCGCGTGGCCGGCGCTCCGGAGCCAGCGATTGCAGATCCAGCTCCACGGAGGCGATGACGTCGGGGGACAGCAGCTCCCGCAGCTCTCCTTCGCCGAGCAGCTCGCGGAGCAGCTCGCGGTCCAGGGTGAGTGCCGCCGCTCGCCGCTCGGCGAGGGGGGTATCGCCTTCGTAGAGGTAGGCGGCGACGAACTCGAACAAAAGGGAGGTGGCGAAGGGGCTCGCGGTGAGGGTGTCCACTTCGACGAGGCGGACGCGGCGTGCCCTGATGTCGGTGAGCAGTTCCAGTAGCGCCGGCAGGTCGAAGTCGTCCTGGAGGATCTCGCGGTAGGCCTCCAGCACGATGGGAAAAGACCCATACTGCTTGGCCACGCGTAGCAGCTCGGCGGCCCGCCGCCGCTGCAGCCACAGCGGGGTGCGCCGGTCCGGCCGGCGCCGCGGTAGCAGCAAGGCTCGGGCGGCCGCCTCACGGAAGCGGGCGGCGAACAACGCTGTGTCTCCCAGCTGCTCCATGAGGAGTGCTTCGACCTCCTCCGGATCAACGGCCAGCTCGGCGGCGCCGGGGATCTCCTCCCGGTCGGGGAAGCGGAAGGCGATTCCGTCGTCTGCCCAGATGACGTCGGTGTCNNCCCAGCGGCGACAGCAGCACCAGCCGCCAGTCCCCGATCTCGTCGCGGAACCGCTCTACGACGAGGGTGCGATCGGTGGGGAGGTTGCCGGTGGCGGCCAGCTCTTCCTGGAGGTAGGCGGACAAGTTGCCGGCGGCGAGCCGATCCAGGCGGTAGCGCTCCTGCAGCAGCGCCTCGACCGCGGCGGCATCCAGACTTCCCATCTCCCGAAGGAACCGTCCCAGCTCGCGGCCGGTTTCGATGGGGCGCCCCAACGCGTCTCCGTGCCAGAAGGGCATGGTGGCTCCGGGCTCGCCGGGAGCCGGGACCACCTCGACGCGGTCATGGGTGATGTCGCTGATGCGCCAGGTGCTGGAACCGAGGACGAACACGTCTCCCGGCCGTGACTCGTACACCATCTCCTCGTCGAGCTCGCCGACCTTGGCTCCGTCGGGGAGGTTGACGCTGTACAGCCCCCGGTCCGGGATCGTGCCGGGGTTAGTGACCGCCAGCTGGCGGGCGCCGGAGCGGGCCCGCAGCGTGCCCTCGACCCGATCCCAGACGATCCGGGGTCGCAGCTCGGCGAACTCGTCGGACGGGTAGCGCCCGGCCAGCATGTCGAGGGTGGCCTCGAACACCGGCCGGCTCAACTCGGCATAGGGTGCGGCCCGGCGCACGGTTCTGAAGAGCTCCTCTACGCCGAGCTCGGTTGTCGCTGCAGACGCCACGATCTGCTGCGCCAGGACGTCGAGGGGGTTGCGCGGGATGCGGGTCTCCTCGACGGCCCGTTCCACCATACGATCCAGGACCACCGTCGCCTCCAGCAAATCGCCGCGGAACTTGGGGAAGATGGTGGCCCGGCTGGGGACGCCCACCTGGTGGCCGGCCCGGCCCACTCGCTGCAGCCCGCTGGCCACGCTGGTGGGTGATTCCACTTGCACCACGAGGTCGACGGCTCCCATGTCGATCCCCAGCTCCAGCGATGAGGTGGCGACGACGGCGGGTAGCTCGCCGCGTTTCAACAGCTCTTCGATCTCGAGGCGCTGTTCCCGAGCCACCGAGCCGTGGTGGGCCCGCGACACCTCTTCGCCGGCGAGGCCGTTCAGCTCGGCACTGATTCGCTCGGCCAGGCGCCTGCTGTTGGCGAAGACGATGGTGGAGCGGTGGGCCCTCACCAGCTCGAGGAGTCGCGGGTAGATCGCCGCCCAGATAGAGGTCCGCGCCGGAGGCAGCGCGGCGGGGCCGCCCGCCAGGCCGGAAGGAGCAGTGTCCGGCGGTGGGGGAGGGGCGGTCATGTCCTCCACCGGCACCACCAGCTGCACTTCTAGCTCCTTGTCTCCGGGGACGTCCACCAGCCGCACCGGCCGCGGCACCCACGTCTTGCCGTCGAGGGTGCCTCCTCCGAGGAAGCGACCGATGGTCTCCAATGGTCGCTGGGTGGCCGAGAGACCGATCCGCTGCGGGGACTGCTCGGCGATCTCCTCCAGCCGCTCGAGGGACAGCGCCAGGTGCGCCCCTCGTTTGCTGCCGGCAAGAGCGTGGACCTCGTCGACGATCAGCCAGCGAACGGTGCGGAGCGTCTCGCGGGCTTGGGAGGTGAGCAGCAGATAGAGCGACTCGGGTGTGGTGATGAGAATGTCGGGCGGCTGCCGTACCATGCGGCGCCTTTCGTCTGCCGGGGTATCGCCGGTACGCAGCGCGGGGGTCACATCGGGTAGGTCGAGGCCCATGCGGGCGGCGGCATGGCGGATACCCGCCAGCGGCGCCCTCAGGTTGCGTTCCACGTCGTACGCGAGGGCCTTGAGGGGGGAGACGTAGAGCACCCGGCAGCGGCAACCGGGCTCCGGCGGCGGCTCGTGGAACAGGCGGTCGAGCGTCCACAGGAAGGCGGCCAGCGTCTTCCCCGACCCGGTGGGGGCGTGTATCAGAGTGTGCTCACCGGCGGCTATCGCGGGCCAGCCCTCCTGCTGAGCCGCCGTGGGCGCGCGGAAGGTCGCCTCGAACCATGCCCGGGTGGGGGGCGAGAAGGCGTCCAGCACGGCACCAAGGGTAGGCGCCGCCGGCGGCAAGGAGCCCGGCGTGGAGGCATGCCCTGCCGCGACGCCGGTAGCTTTGCGCCATGGCACGGATCATCGTCTTCGATGTCAACGAGACCCTGCTCGACCTGGCGGCATTGGATGAAGGGTTCGGCCGGGTGTTCGGTGATGTCGCCGCGCGCCAGGAGTGGTTCGCCCAGGTGCTCCACACCGCCTTCGCCGTGACCGCCGCGGGCGGCTACCACCAATTCGGGGAGATCGGCGCCGCGGCACTGGAGATGGTGGCCGCCCGGCGAGCTCTCCTCTTGGAGGAAGCCGAGCGGGCCGCGCTGCTGGCGCCCATGCTGGAACTACCCCCGCACCCGGAGGTCCCCGCGGCGCTGGACCGATTGCAGGCTGCGGGGCTGCAGCTTGCGGCGCTCACCAACTCGGCGCCCGATGCTGCCGTATCCCAGCTGGAGAACGCTGGAATCATCGACCGCTTCGAACGGGTGATGTCGGTGGACGCGGCTCGCCGCCTCAAGCCGGCGCCGGAGGTGTATCTGATGGCGGCTGCCGAGCTGGGGCAAGGACCGGAGAACCTGCGTATGGTGGCCGCCCACGACTGGGATGTCGCCGGGGCCATGAAGGTGGGCTACGCAGGCGCCTTCGTGGCTCGTCCCGGCATGGTGCTCAACCCCCTTCACCCGGCGCCGGACGTCGTGGGTGCCGACCTCGCAGAGGTGGCCGCCGGGATCCTCGCCGTGGAACAAGCGGAGTAGGAGCCAGGCCACCCGCCGTCCGGACCCGCCTGGGCCGGTGGAGAATGTGAAGGCTACGCCGTGGGCTGGGGGACAATGGCGCCATGGACATCGCCGTCGAGCTCGTCGAGGCGTACCTGCGGCTCAACGGTTACCTCACCCTGAGCGAGTTCGAGGTGCAGCGGCGCGGCTCCGACGGCCTCTATGAGACCATCACCGATGTTGACGTCGTGGGGCTGCGCTTCCCCGGCGACGTCTACGCGGGCGATCCCCACGAAGGCCCCGAGTGCCGGCTGCTCTTGATCCAGGACGATGCGTTGCTGCTGGAGGAAGACACCATCGACGTGATCCTGGGGGAGGTGAAGCAGGGGGACGCCGTCTTCAACCCGGGTCTGAGGCGCCACGAGGTGCTGCATTCCGTGTTGCGGCGCGTGGAGTGGATCTACCGCGATCCCGTGGAGGCCATCGTGGAGGACCTCCAGCAGCACTCGGTTAGCAACCGGGAGAGCTGCGGGGGCTCCGCGGTGCGCACGCGTCTGGTGGCCTTCGGGCGCAGCGCCGGCAACGACCTGCACACGCTGTCACTCACCCACATCTTCGAGACGATGGTCGCTTTCATGGAGGACTTCGACGAGGTGCTGCGGCCGGCGCAGCTCAAGGACCCCGCGTCGGCATTGCTGCGGCTGCTGGTGAAGGTCGGCTTCTCGGTCCGCAAGGAGGAGTGAGGGCGGTTCTTCAGGCGGTGGAGGCGAACGCGGCGGGCCGGAGCCACCGGGTCGCCGCTCCGGTCGTCACCAGGTGCTCCATAGCCGCCACCATTCCCGGATCGAATTGGGTGCCGGCGTTGCTGCGCAGCTCGTGGAGGGCATGTGACACCGGCAGCGCGCGCTGGTAGGGGCGGTCGCTGGTCATCGCGTCGAAGGCGTCGGCTACGAACAGCGCCCGCGCCAGCAACGGGATCTCGTTACCTCCCCGCCCCAGGGGATAGCCGGCGCCGTCGTAGCGCTCGTGGTGGGCGAGCACCGATTCCGTGACCTCGGGATGGACCAGATCGGTCACCATGTAGTAGCCGAGGCGTGGATGGAGCTGCATCCGGGTCCACTCGCGGCTCGTGAGGGGGGCTGGCTTGTCGAGGATGCGAGGAGGGATGTGCACCTTTCCCAGATCGTGGAGGGTGGCGGCGATGCGGAGCCGTTGCTGCTGATCTCTGCCCAGGCCCAGTTGACCGCCGATCCCGACCGCCAAGTCCGCCACCCGTAGCGCGTGCTGGGCCAAAGCAGCGTCACGCCGCCACATGAGCTGGACCAAGCGTTCGATCATCGCCGGCTCCCGATTGTCGACCTGGCGGCCGTCATCATGCGTCCCTACCCGACGACTGTCCATGAGTCGAGCGGCTCATTTAAGCACTTAGAGTGGCCACAGACAATCACCGCCGGCGGAAGAACTCCTCCACGGCGGCCTGGTGGGCGTCGGTGTGGTGGCTGATGCCCTGGAAGGCGGCGCTGAGGTCGAGGAAGGGGTCCAGTTCCAAGCTACGAGCGTGACGCAGCAGCCGCTTGGTGAGGCGGACCGAGTGGGCCGGCTTGGAGGCGATGAGCTCCGCGAGTTGACGGGCCCGGGGCAGCAACTCGGCGGGCTCCACCACCTCGAGCACGATGCCCAACTCCTGTGCCTCGGCGGCGTCCAATGTCCGGCCGGTGAAGGCAAGCTCGGCGGCTCGCTGCCAGCCGACGAGGCGCGACAGGAACCAGGCGCCGCCGTCCCCGGGGATGATTCCCAGGTCGATGAAGGTGTGGGCGAAGCGCGCCTCCGTGGAGGCGATTCGCAGATCGCACATCAGCGCCAGGTCGAACCCGGCGCCGATGGCGGGTCCGTTGACCGCGGCCACGGTGGCCACGTCGATGGACGTCAGCGCCCGCGGCAGGCGCTGGATCGTCGCCCGATAGCCTTCGGCGATCTGATCCGGGGTGCCGGCGAACATACCATCGCGTTCCCGCATGGCTTTCACGTTCCCGCCGGCGCTGAAGGCGTTGCCCGCGCCGGTGACGATGAGAACGATGATCTCCGGATCGTGGTGGGCGGTGAGGCAGGCCGCCTCGATCTCGTCCACCATGCGGCGATCGGTGATGGCGTTGCGGACCTCGGGCCGGTCGAGGGTGAGAGTGGCGATGCCTTCCTCCGCCTCGAAGATGGTCTCAGCTCGATCCACGATTCCTCCCTCCCGGCCCGCGGGATCAGACCGCGGGGGCCTTCCCAATGACCCCTACTGGGGGTGTTGTGGGCTGGACCGCGAGGGTACCTGTCCGCGCTGCACCGGCCGGCGCGGGCAGGCGAGAGCCGACGGGCCGCCTCGCAGCGGGCCGAGCCCCGGAGCTCAGTCTCCGGCGACGAGGAAGGTCCAATCGCCGTCGGCGGTGATGCCCACTCGTTCGCCGACCCAGCCCCCGAAGAGCTCCTCCATCTCGGCTCGCCCCTCCGGGGTCACCAGGCCCACCGCTTCCAGGGCGGCCCAGTCCTCCTCGGTGGGGTTGTCGCCAAAGGCCGACGGCCACACGTAGATGGGGTCTTCCTGGTCTGCCCCGGTCCGAGAGGCCCAGGGCAAGTTGAGGATGCGGACCAGGAGAACCGCGTCGAGAAAGCCCTCGTTCTGCCAGGCGGCGAGCAGCTCGCGGCGGGGCGGGGGCGAGCTCCCTCCGAAGCTGTAGATGAAGTCGGGATCCCCTTCCAGAGCCAGGTCCACCAACTGCTCCACGTCACAGCGCAGCGCCGCCTCGATGATGGCCTGCCGCATGCTCGCCACCGGCGGTGGCAGGTCCGGCTGGGCGACGACGTCGCCGGCCAGCGAAGCGGCGGGGCACTCCTCGGGGATGGTGGTTGTGGTTGGCGCCACCGTGGTGGTAGTGGTGGCGGGCACCGTCGTGGTGGTAGTGGGCGGCGGGACGGTGGTGGTCGTATCCGCCGCAGTCTCACCGCAGGCAGCGGCGAACAGCGCCACAAGGAACGCGGCCGCAAAGCGGCTCCGCGTCCCGCCGGGCAGCGCGTGGGGTGTCATCTCCGGTCTCCTTCCTCCACGAGCAACTGAATCTCGTGTCATCGATGCTCGGCGCCGTGTCCGGCTTCCCGGGGTGGCGCTGGTCCCCCAAGTTCCATCTTCTCCCTGGGGCCGTCCAGCTGTCCATACCCCTTTCCGAAGGGAGCCGTCGGACCTCGGACTCTTCCAGGGTGGTTGCTCTGGAGGTTGAGACGTGGCGAGGCAAAGAAGCTTACGGTGGCCCGGTACTCGATCGTGCGAAGGCGGCCGAGTCGAGGCGCGGGCGGGAGCCCGGTTCAGGCGAAGACGTCGACGAGGGAAAGCGCCTTCTCGGCTACCGCTCCAGTGGCGCGCAGCGTGGCGGCGTCTGCCAGCTTCATTCGCCCTACCGCCAACCGGCACCACTCGCCGGCGGCACCCTTGATCACCTGCTCACCGTTCTCCGGGCCGAACACCCATTTGGCGTAGGCAGGGCCCATCACCTCCAGCCGCACCGGATGCCGGTAAACCTGCCCGGCGCGGGCGAACGCCCGCGGAAGCGTCTCCCATGCCAGTCCGGCGACGTGCCGCAGCCGTGGCGTGCCCTCCATCTCCATCTCCATCGCCCGGTAGGCATCGAGGCCGTGCGCCCAGGTTTCGGTGAGCTGGGCCGCGGCGAAGCTGCGGCAGCTCACCTCTCCGCTGAACCAGGGTATGAGGTCGTTGGGCCGGCGGCGGGAGAGCGCCTCCACCACGCGCGCCCGGCTGGCGCGCCACCATTCGAGCACATCCTGGGGGCGCATCGATCGCCCTCGCTCCACCCCCGCTTGAGCGAATTCCTCGGGCTGCCCTTTGCCCGTCAGCCGGGTTCCGCCCTCCTCGAGGGCGTTGAACGCGTATTCGCCCGCGGCCGCCAGATGACTCACGGTGTCGCGGATATCCCAACCCGGAGCGGGGGTGGGCCGTTTCCACTCCCGGATGGGCAGTCGCTGCAGCACCTGGTCGAGTGACTGCTGCTCGGCTACCAGGTCGGACAGGATCTCGCGCACACGAAAAGGCTAACAACCGGGCGCCCTATTCGACCACGGCCGGCGCGAATCAGGGGACTTCGGGCGGCGGCGGGTGCAGCTCGCTGGGGGGTGGGGCCGTCACCATGCCGTTGAGCTCGTTCACCAACAGCCGCAGCCGGCCCAAGTCGCGACGGTTGAAAGTGAGGATCACCCGGTCGAGGTCGAGGGCGTCCTGGGTGCTCACCTCGGCAGGTGTAGGGGGAATCACCTCGATCGCACCCTCGACCACGATATCGGCGAACTGCTCGTTGAGCCGCGCCAGCTGCTCCCGGTCGGGTGCCTGGCGCAGCCGCAGCACCAGGCGCCCTTCGACGTAGCGCTGGGAGTGATAGTTGGCGTAGAAGTTGCAGATCTCGTCGGCCGCCTCCTCGACGTCGGTGGTGATCTTGAACAGGTTGAGGTCGGCTTCCGAGATGAGGCCATTCCCCAGCAAATCCTGCTCCACGAACCGCCGCCAGGTTTTCCAGTAGCCGGTGCCGTCGGCTTCCAGCAGCACGATCGGCCGCAGGTCGCTCTTGCCCGTCTGGACCAGCGTGAGCAGCTCGAAGGTCTCGTCCATGGTGCCGAAGCCGCCGGGGAACAGGGCAAAGGCATGGGATTCCTTGACGAATCCCAGCTTGCGGGTGAAGAAGTACTTGAAGTTGATGAGGCGGCTGTCGGGGATGAAGGGGTTTGCGTCCGACTCGAAGGGCAAACGGATGTTGACGCCGATCGAGGCCTCGGGACCGGCCCCCTCGTTGCCCGCTTGCATGACGCCGGGGCCGGCGCCGGTGACCACCATCCATTGCCGGTCCACCACCATGCTGCGGGCGAATTCGGCCGCCAGCTGGTAGTTGGGCTCGCCGGGGGTGGTGCGGGCGGAGCCGAACATGGTGACCTTGGGACGGTGGCGGTATTTGGAGAAGACCAGCATGGAGTACCGCATCTCCTTGAGGGAGGTGTTGATGAGCTTCATGTCGCCCCGATCGGCGGCGTCCCGCTGCAGCTTCAACGCCGTCGTGATCATCTCGGCGACGAGGTCGGCGTTCTCGCCGTCGCCGGCGGCGGCGACCAGCTCCTTGATCTGCTGGTCGAGGTCGGGATCGCCCATTTCGTAGGGTCGCATCCGGTTTCGATCTCCTCTGGGTGTCCGCCCACGGTAGCCGGGGGCTGGGGCTTCGCTGAGCACCCCCTCATCGTGCTCAGTCGTCCTCGAAGGCTGGTCCTGCCGGGCCTCTCCGCACCACCGCGTTCCAAACCGTCTCGTAGTGGTCGCGGTCGTAGGGGTCGACGTGGGGGAGTACGAACTCCTCCCAAGCGGTGCGCAACGGGTCCTCGGCCCCGGCGTACATGCGGAGGCCGGCGGGGAGACGGTCGAGGACGGTCCGCAGGCTCATGGGGGTCTCCACCCGCGTGCCCGCGTCGATGGCGACAAAGGACTGGTTGGCCTCGACGGCGAGGCGGGCGATCGGTTCCACGAACTCGTCCCGCAGCGCTGGGTACCGGCGGGTGAGCATGGCGGTGACCTGCTCCAGAGTGGGGAAGTCCTTCTCCCAGATCACCCAACGGTCGGCGAAGGCCTTGTTCAGAGTCTGGGTGCCGGCATAGTCGCGAAGATCGGTGGGGTTCATGGTGCCGAACAGGCGCACGTCGTCCCGCAACCGCACTGTTTCGCCGGTGGGCAGGTCCAACGCTTGATAGCGATCGAGCAGCGCATGGAGTGCGAACAGCGTCTCTGCCCCGGCCGCATTGAGCTCGGAGAGGCTGACCAGTGCGGTACCCCGCAGCGCCCGCGTGATGTCTCCGTCCTCCCAGCGGCTCTCCGTCCCGCCTTTGCCGTCGCCGTGCAGCTTGGTGGAGCCGATGAGGGTGACGTCGCGGACCTCGCCGGTGAGGGGGATGCGGTAGTAGGGAAGGCGCATCAGTGCCGCGAACTGCTCGATGTCGTGGTCCTTCCCGGTGCCCATGTGACCCCGCACCGCCACGTGCAGCGGCACGAAGCCGCGCGGCTCTCGCCGGCGCACCTCTTCGAGCAGGGCGAAGCGGTAGAGCATGCCCAGATCCACGTAGTAGGGGTTCGGCTCGGGGATCTTGTAGCTGCGCTGCTCGTGGTCGGGCAGGTCGTCGGGGACCTCGAAAGTCTCCAGGGTGATGGGCTTTCCTTCTCCCGTTGGGTCGTTGAACGTCACCGTGTCAGGCACCAACCTGCTCCTTCCAAGGGTCCTCGCCGAATCCGGCTCTGGTCCACCATCCGTCCATCCCCCACAACGCCAGGCTGCGTCGCAGCGCCCCCCGGGTCCCCTCCACCATCGCCCGCGTCAGTTCGTCGGGCCGCTCCACCACCTGAGCGCGGGCATAGGCAGTATCCACCGTGGCGTCCCCGATGCCGATTCCCAGCACCGTGGTTCCCTGCTGCTCCACCGCCTCCACGGATCGCGCCAGCGCCTGCACCGAGCCGCGCGTCATTCCGTCCGCCAGCACGACCAGCACTCGCACCTTGGCCCCGAGCCGGCCCATGCGCAGCGCGGCATAGCTGACGTTGAACTCGTCGACGTTCGCGGCTTTCTCGAACATGGTCACGGGAGGGGCTGCTCGGGGTTCTCGCCGGGCGGCCCGGGAGGCGTCGGCCGGTTCGGCGGCGGTCCAGAACAGGCCGGCCAGGAGGTCCTCGCTATCCCGCCAGCGCTGGTCGAACGACTTGACGAGGTAGTGGTTGACCGTGGAGGTCAGTCTCCGGGCCGCGGAGCCCTGCGTCTGGCGGAGGCCCGCCGTGGAACGGCTGCGCCGGCGTGAGAACGACCACTCGGTGTCGTCGACCCGGGCGGCGAACGAGCGGTTGAACAACGCCACCTCGAAGTCGATCTGCAGCTCGTCGCAGAGACGGGCCAGGGTCCATGCTCCCAAGGTGGCGGCGGCCATCCCCCACGGCGCTCGCACGCCGGGACCGATGCGGCGGGGCTGCAGCATGCTGGCGGATCCGTCGACCAGCAGGCTCACCGCGTAGGAGCGGCGGGAGCGCAACGAACGCCGCTCGTAGAGGCGCTGGTAGAGGCCCGCCCCCAGGAACAGCGCGGCGTGAGGAGAGACGTCGCCGGCGTCGTATCCGGAGCGCAGGCCGCGTCGCTGGTTGGCGGCGAACAGCGGGTATAGCTCGCCGGACACGTGGCGCTGCGCCACCCCCCACGCCTGAGCTGCCTTGGAAAGAGTGGATCTGCCTTCGGTGCCGAAGGAGCGGAAGCGGTCGGGGATCGGGGTGACGATCAGCTTGCCGGACTGTCCGCTGGGTAGGTACACCGTGGGCGCCTGGCTGACCCGCAACAACTGGTCGATGCTCTCCCGGTCGCCGATGTCTACCGAGCTGCGGCGGTGGGACTCGCCGGGACGGGGTTCGGCTGCTTGCTTGGTCGACTCGTAACCCTCCACACTCTGCACGATGGGACTGGTCAAACGGATGCGATCGACGGCGTCGGCGATCGTGGTCTCGTCTAGTTGCTCCCGATCCATCCGTTGCCCATGGCTTTCGTCTTCGCGGGCCTCGGTGACCAGGCCGTGCAGCTTGGCCAGGGCCAGCAACTGGAGGGCAACCCCGGCCACCACCCACGGATCGGTGGCGACGGCGGCCTCCTCGAGAAAGGGGGCGGTGTCGGCGAGGGCGATTGCCACCCGAGGATCACAGCGGCGCTCCAGCGCTTCTCTCTCCAGATAGTCGCCCACCAATACGAAGCAGCCCACGGCGAACTGACCCAGCGGCGGGGAAGCGCGCAGCGCCTCCGCCACCGACGCCTGGTACAGGTCGAGGAGCACGGAGCGGGCTCCCGGGTAGTTGACGAACCCCTGCCGCTCTTGACGGGCGTCCTCCAGCGAGAAGAACAACCTCTCGGCGGCGGGTCCGCCGGCGTGGTGGAGGGCATCGAGGAGCGGCAACGGTTCCGAGGATGGCTCGGTGCCGGCGTCGTACCAGTCGGGGGGGAGCGGGCGCCGCTCCTCCAAGTCGGTGGAGACGAGGTGGATGACCTCATGAAGTGCCGATGCCAGCGCCACTTCCTCCGGCGTCACCGGCGCCCGGCGTCCGTAGGCCGCTTGGAACACTCCGGGATCGACCACGACCTCGTCAGAGGAGGCGGCGGCCCGAGCACCGAGGCGTACTCGCAGCTGGTCGTTGCCGGCCAGCGTGCGCGCCAGCCGGGTGACGGCCGGCGCGACCCGCTGATAGCGGGCCACCACGTGCTCCACGGCCCGCTCCTCGGGGGGCAGGATCTCGCTGAGCAGGGACGCGTCCCGCGAGTGCATAACCTTTCATGGTAACTCGCGGCGCCCGGTGCGCTTCCTCGCTCACGCGGAACCCGCGAAGGCCCTTGCTCTGGGTCGCATTACCAAGTACCCAGTGCTTGGTACCAGCCAGCTGCGCTGAGCTGGGGAACCGCCCCCGCCGCCCCTTCGGGCCACCTTCCCCAACGGTCGCTGCGTTCCCATGGGGGAGGAAACACTAGGTTATCTGGGGTGAGCGGGGAGATCCGTACCCACCGGGTGGCCGTGTCGGACGTGGAGCTGTTCGTGCGCGAGGCCGGCCCCGGCGACGCTCCACCGCTACTCCTTCTCCACGGCTGGCCGGAGTCGAGCCGGGGGTGGGACCCGCTGATCCCCGAGCTCGGCGGGTCGCATCGGCTCCTGATGCCCGACAACCGGGGATTCGGTCGCTCCGGTATGCCGGCGGGAACCGGCGCCTACGGCATGCCCACGCTGGTGGGCGACGTAGTCGCGGTGTTGGACGCGGTCGGCTTGGAGCAGGCGTCGATCGCCGGGCACGACTTCGGCGGAGCGGTCGCCTGGGCCGCCGGGGTGCTGGCTCCGGACCGGGTAGCGCGTATGGTGGTGCTGGCCGCCCCCCACCCGATGTCGATGCACCGCGTCGGTGCCGGCAACCTCGACCAGCTGAGCCGCGCCTTCTACGCCTGGCTGATGAATGTCGGCGAGGCGGGCGAGCGGCTTCTCGCTGCAGACGGATTCCGCTTCCTGGAACGCTTTGCGTTCGCTAGCAACCCGTCGGTCTCGGAAGAGGTCCGAGCCGCCTATCGGGCTGAGTGGTCGGAGCCGGGGCGCTTCCACGCCATGGCCGAGTGGTACCGGGCCAACTACCGACCCGATCTCTTCAACCCCGACATCCCGCTGGAGCTGCCGCCCGTGCAGGTGCCGGTCCGTTACGTGCACGGTGGTCGGGATTGGGCGTTCGTACCCGAGCTCGCCTCCGGGCACGGAGCGTTTGTGGCGGCCGATTACGACGAGGTCCTCCTGGAGGAGTGCTCCCACTGGATGATCCACGAGCAACCCGCCCGGGTGGCGGAGCTGATCGCCGAATGGGTGGAGCAGTGACCGACGTGACACCGGCTGGGGCCGCGGAGTGCTCCCGGCGGGGCGGTGGTTCCGGGCACGCCTCCTATGATCGGCGCCGATGCACTTCGAACTGACCACTCTTCCCAGCGGACTGAGAGTGATCACCGAGGCGATGCCCGACATTCGCTCGGTGGCGGTGGGATGCTGGGTAGACGCCGGCACCCGTGACGAGCTCGCCAACGAGGCGGGGGCCTCTCACTTCCTCGAACACCTGTTGTTCAAGGGGTCGGAGAACCTCACCGCCCGTCAGATCTCTGAGACCTTCGACGCCATGGGTGCCCAGTCCAACGCCTTCACCTCCAAGGAGTACACGTGCTTCTGGGCGCGACTCCTCGACGAGGACCTCGACACCGGCCTGGGGTTGCTGCAGGAGATGCTGCAACGGCCGGCCTTCCGGTCGGCGGAGATCGACTCGGAGCGTCAGGTCGTGGTCGAGGAGATCAACATGAGTGAGGATGATCCGGCCGACGTGGCCCATGAGGAGTTCTTCCACGCCCTCTACGCCGGCCACGCGTTGGAGCGTCCGGTGCTGGGCACCCGGGAGTCGATTCGGGGCATGTCCCGCGACGACATCCTCGGTTACTGGAAGCGTCGCTACGGAGCCGGCTCCACCGTGGTCGCGGTCGCCGGGTCGATCGATCACGACCGGGCCGTGGACCTGGTGACGCGTCATTTCGGAGAGTGGGGCGGCGACGGCGTGCTCCACGAATACTCGCCTCCCGATGTGCAGCCCCGGGTGCGGGTACGGCGGCGGGACACCGAGCAGGCCCACCTGGTGATCGGCGGCGAGGGCCTAGACCGCGTCGACTCCCGGCGGTACGTCATGGAAGCGATGAACCACGTCCTGGGCGGCGGCCTGTCCTCCCGTCTCTTCCACACCATTCGAGAGGAGAGAGGTCTGGCCTATTCGGTGTACAGCTTCCGTATGCCTTTCGCCGAAACAGGCGCCTGGGGGGTGTACGCCGGGACCACTCCGGGGCAAGCCGACACGGTGTTGGAGTTGATCCTCGCGGAAGTGGCCCAACTGGTCGAAGACGGCGTTACCGCGGCCGAGCTGGAGCGGGCCAAGGGCAACATGCGAGGGAGCCTGGCGCTCTCCCTGGAGGACGCCAACAGTCGCATGGTGCGCCTGGGACGCGATGAGCTGCTCGGCCTGGAACACTTGTCGGTGGATGAGCGCATCGCTCGCATAGAAGCGGTGACCCGGGAGGAGGTACAGGCCGTGGCCGAGGAGGTGCTGACCGGGCCGCGGGTGATCGGCGCCGTGGGCCCTTTCGATGCCGGCGATCTGGAAGAGTATGTGACATGACCCGGGTAGGCGTCTCTGGAGCGGCCGGCCAGATGGGGCGGTTGGTGGCGGCGGCGGTGGCCGGCGCCGACGACCTCGAGTTGAAGGCGCTCTACGACCCGGGCGCTCCCGGTACCGAGGTTGCGGGTGTCCCGGTGGGGGGTGAGCCGGCGGCGCTGGCGGGGTGCGAGGTCGTCGTCGAGTTCACCCGCCCCGACGTGGTCATGGACAACCTGCGCCTATGGGGGGAGATGGGCCTGCACGCGGTGGTGGGCACCTCCGGCTTCTCCACCGAGCGCCTCGCCGAGGTGCGCGTCTTCTGGAAGGAAGTTCCACCCAACTGCATCATCGTCCCCAACTTCTCCATCGGGGCCGTGCTGATGATGCGCTTCGCCGAGCTCGCTGCCTCCCATTTCGCCGCCGCGGAGGTCGTGGAACTGCATCACGATCGCAAGGCCGACGCGCCTTCGGGCACCGCCACCAGCACCGCGGAGCGAATCGCCGCGGCCCAGCCGGAGCAGCGACGGCAGGTGGAGTCGGCGGAACTGGTGGCGGGAACCCGGGGCGGCGCCGTGTCGGGCGTCCCGGTGCACGCGGTGAGACTGCCCGGCCTCCTCGCCCATCAGGAGGTGCTCCTCGGCAACGCCGGGGAGGTGCTCACCATTCGCCACGACACCACCGACCGGGCCGCGTTCCTGCCCGGCGTGCTGCTGGCGGTGCGGCGCATCGCCCAGCTGCCGGGGGTCACCGTGGGGCTGGAAGGGCTGCTGGGGGTGTGAGGGAAGAAGGTACCCGGTACTTGGTACTTGGTACTGGGAAGGAGCGGCGCTAGGTGGGTTCGACCAGCAGGCTCAACAGCGCCCCGTAGAGCAGCGCCGTCGCCAGGATGGCGGCCACCGCCCCCCAGAAGCGGCGGCGGCTGTCGGCCCATCTTGCCGGAACGAATCCCAGCACCAGCCACACCGTCACATCGAGCGGCCAGGCGAAGGCGAGCTCCCCACCCAGCGCCGTCACTAGGCCGGTGACGGGAGCCCCCGCGAACAGCGGGGGGTAGGCAGCGCGCCGCTCCAGCCCGATGGCCAGCCCCAGGCTGAAGAGGACAACGGCGACGAACAGCAACGCCCCGCCGGCGGTGAGCGTCGGTCGACAGCCGGAAGCGTTGCCGTCTCTGGGGTGGCTCATGACGGGCCGACCCTACCGGCCGAGCGGTCGCCTCGGCCACGACCGTGCCGGTGTCCGGATTCTCCGGTGATTCGTTCAGCTTGGCTTCAGCCTGTCCCGGTCATGATGGAGATGACTAGTGACGAGGAGGCATGAAGTGGATCGTCGTTCGATACTGGTGGCGACCCTGGTGGTGATCATGGCCGCCGTGGCCACAGGGGCGGTGGCCCTCGCTCAGGGTGGATCGCCGGAGGCCTCGATTCCCGAGGACGACGCGATAGCCGCAGCAAAGGCGGTGGTGCCCGGCGACGTGGTCGAGGTGGAACTCGAGGACGAAGAGGGTGTCGTTGCCTACGAGGTGGAGATCGCCACCGCGGACGGGTCGGTGATCGAGGTGCTCGTCGATGCCAATTCCGGCGAGGTCATCGGCCAGGAAGTGGACGACGACGTCCCCGGTGAGCCCGACGACGACGACG
>JABAOH010002115.1_pt4 | contig 40885 bp, 38 predicted proteins | sample 7062181 | NCBI WGS metagenome assembly JABAOH01 (sample SAMN14538630, study PRJNA623070) | marine sediment metagenome | biome: marine biome [ENVO:00000428]; feature: marine pelagic biome [ENVO:01000023]; material: deep marine sediment [ENVO:00002113]; isolation source: pool of 5 deep marine... | reverse complement strand
GCGGTGGTGAATCGTCTGGAACCAGCGGATCGGGATATTGCGATGGTATTCCAGAACTATGCGCTCTATCCCCACATGACGGTCTACAATAACATGGCTTATGGTCTCAAGATCCGCCGAATGGCGAAAGCAGAAATCGAAAAAAGAGTCCGTAATGCAGCGAAGATTTTGGAACTAACCGACTTCTTGGACCGCAAGCCCAGACAACTTTCAGGAGGGCAGCGCCAGCGTGTTGCCATGGGACGGTGTATTGTGCGCGAGCCAAAGGTCTTTTTGTTCGACGAACCCCTGAGCAACCTCGACGCCAAACTGCGTGTCCAGATGCGCCTTGAAATCAGGAAACTCCATGAAGATCTGAAGATCACCAGCATCTATGTCACGCATGACCAGGTCGAAGCTATGACCCTCGGCGACCGCCTTGTGGTGATGAACGAGGGTGTCGTCGAACAAATCGGGACCCCCCTCGAGGTCTATGACCGGCCGAGCACTGTTTTTGTAGCCGGTTTCATCGGTTCGCCCTCCATGAACTTCCTGCCGGCGCGCCTCGATGCCGACGGCAAGACGGTAGAGCTTCCTGGAGGCGACAGCCTGCCGCTTCCGGACGATAGCCTTTCGGCCCAAGGGGGACGCAAGGTCACACTCGGCATCCGGCCCGAACATCTCATTGTAACGGAAGAGGACGCAGGCCTCGCCCACTTGAAGATCGACATGGTTGAAGCGCTCGGCGCCGACACCCTCGTTCATGGGCATTTTGGTGCAGACAAAACACCTCTTACCGTTCGCGTGCCTGGCATGATGAAGGTCGCGTCCGGCGACATCCTTCCTCTTACATGCGAGCCAGAACGCCTGCACCTGTTCAACCCCAAAAGCGGTGCCCGCCTCGGCGGGGGGTTAGGTTGAGATTTCAGGTCCGGAAGGTGTATTTTGACCCCAGCATGGTATTCCCCCAAGTGACCCACGGGGAATTTTTATTGTGTCGTTATGGCCTGCCCACCTCAAGAGGGTTTTGTCAAGCTGGCCACTTTTCATTATGGCCGAGAGAGAGGCGTCAATGCGAAGACGAACATTCATTACTATTGTTTTCCTGGCACTAGTCTTACAGAGTGCAGCTTTTGAGACGGAACACGTTGCCTCACAAGAATATTCGCCGCGCCCAGCGGAAAATTTTTCCGTCATTGGGCATCGGGGAGGTGCCGGGCTCTTTCCGGAGAACACCCTCGCGGCGTTCGCAGGTGCCTTCGCACTCGGGGTGGATGCCATCGAAATGGATGCCCGTCTCACCGCCGATGGGGAGGTTGTGATCTACCACGACGCCAAGCTCAAGCCTGAGATCACACGGATGGCGGACGGCCTGTGGCTCAAGGAACCTGGCCCACCGATCCGAAACCTGAGCTTGAAACAGCTGAAGTCCTACGACGTGGGGCGGCTGAAACCCGGCACGGGATATGCCTGGCGTTTTCCAGACCAAAAACCCGTTGATGGGGAGCGGATACCGACCTTGCGGGAGGTTATCGCCCTGGCGAAGAAGATGGGGAACAAGGCGGTGCAGTTTTGGATCGAGATCAAGACATCGCCCCTCAAGCCTGAACTGACGCCATCTCCCGAAACGGTGGCCGATGCCGTGCTGGCCATCGTTCGCAAGGGCGGCGTGGCAGACCGGACCGTGCTCCAATCCTTCGATTGGCGCTCTCTCGTACATGTCCAGAGGGTCGCACCGGAAGTCGCGACGGCGTACCTTTCGCGACAATCCAGGCGGCTTAATACCATTCAGCTTGGCAAGCCAGGCACATCCCCGTGGACGGCCGGCTTGGATGTCGACCAGTTCGGTGGCTCCATACCACGGGCCATTCAAGCGGCGGGTGGCACGTACTGGGCTCCCAACTATCGAGAAATTGACCAGAAGCAGTTGGACGAGACCCACAGCCTCGGCCTGAAGGTCATCGTTTGGACACCAAATGGACTGGACGCGATGAAATACCTGATTACCATGGGGGTGGATGGAATAATCACGGACCGTCCGGATTTGCTCAAGAAAGTCCTCACTGAGCAGGGCTTACGGTAGGGCCTCATCTCCGGTCGGTTTCCTATGACAACTGCCTACGACCACGGCCCCTGGGTATCCGGTCGTACCTAGGGAGCACACCATTGACGCCTTGACCGTCAGATAAACAGAATATGAGGAATGGAGAGAAAAAGGCAGCTAGCCAAGGGGGGAGCAAGGAGGGGGGAATGGGTAATCGATTAATCGAGGCCATGGAGAGCGCTATCCGAGAAGTGAAGAAATGGCCGGAAAGGACCGTCCAAATATTCCATCACAATGATGCCGATGGGCTCAGTTCAGGCGCAATACTCACGAGGGCCTTTGAAAGGCAAGGATTTGAGGTTCGTCGCTTCTGCCTGGAGAAGCCCTATCCAGCGGTGCTGAAGAAGGTTTACGAACAGGAAGGAGGGATTCTCATCTTTGCGGATTTTGCCGGTAGGATCGCTCCAATGATTTCCGACCTCAATAGGGAAAGGAACCTGACGCTGATCCTCGACCACCATGTAGCCCAAGCCTCCAGCGATCAGAAGGTCTACAATCTCGATCCTGACCTCTACGGGCTTAAAGGGGACAGGGACATCTCCGCCTCCACGACGTGCTATCTCTTTGCTCAAACTCTGAATCCGGCCAATCGCGACATGGCTCATATCGCAGCACTGGGAGCGGTAGCAGACGGTTTTTTTGTAAACGGACGAGTGGCGAGCCAAAATCGTGAGGCCGCGATGGAAGCCGTTCAACAGGGGATGATGGAGGTTAGGGAGCATGAAAAGGGTGAGCGGTATTTCCTAGAATCATTCAGAGGTGAGATACCTTGTGATGAGCTGGGAGAATATCTGGGGATATTGGGGGGTGTGGGCTATCACCGCGATGGGCCGGAAATGGGGATTCGGGTCTGTCTCGAGGGAATTTCGTCGGAGTCGGATCGGATGGTGGAAGAGTTACAAAGCCTTAAGACGAGGGCCTTTGATGCCGAGATCACAAGGCTGAAGAGCGGGGCGTTGAAAAAGTCGCGTCACATCCAGTGGTTTCACGTAGGGAATCGATTTTCCCCCATGGGGGTGAAGATGATCGGGGATTTCTGTCACGCCATGAGGACCATGGACTTTGTCGATCCCAAGAGATACATCGCCGGATTTCAGATTCTTCCCAATGAAATCCCAGGATTTGGCCCTATTGCCTTTCATGAGGTAAAGATCTCCATGCGGGCTTCCCCTTACCTCGAAAGGGAGATCAGGGAAGGAAGGGCAATGGGACTGCATATCTTACTTCCGGAAGCAACGACGAGGCTCGGGGGATTCTCAGACGCGTGCCACAGTCTGACTGCTGCTACCACAGTGGCAATCGGTAAAGAGGAGAAACTGATCGAGGAGATGGAGAAAATTCTTGAGAGGTAAGGGATTCTCCTCTCTGGGGCTGAGAGAGAAGAAAGGAGTTCATCATGGGCAGGGGAACAGGGTTTGGCAAGACCATCCTCATAGGTGATCAATTTGTTCTCCGGGGCGTTCCGGCCATTGTTTCGTCGATTCCCTATGAAACCCTGGCAACGGTGGAAAAGATTGACGGGGGTGGGTGGATTCTTGAAGACAATCGGGTAGAGGTTCCGGGATATAAGGACAGCAAGAAACAGCAGCAGATCAAGTCCATCAACAGGATTCTGGAAGTAATGAACATCGATGTAAGGAAGAACCCAATCAAGATCACCTTTGGGGGGACGCTTTTGGCTGGAAGCGGTGTCGGCGCCAGTGCTGCCAGTTGTGTGTCTCTTGCAAGGGCTTTGAATGAAGAATTCAACCACGGCCTCTCCATCGACGAAATCAATCAGGTGGCTTGGAAGGGAGAGTTTGCCTATCATGGCACGCCGAGCGGAGTCGACAATACGGCCTCCTGTTATGGTGGGCTTATGCTCTACCAATTGGAAAACGACAAGAAAATTATCGAAAAGGTGAAGATTGCAAGGCCCATAGAGGTGGTGCTCGGCAACAGCGGCGTGACCGCCGATACATCAGCTCTTGATGGTCTTATCGATAAGGAGAAGGAAAAGAATCCAGCGCTTTTTTCGACTCACCTGAAGACCATCCATACCCAGGCGTTAGGAGTAAAAAAGGGGCTTGAGGATAACGACCTGGAGAAAGTGGGTTCGATGATGACAGAGAATCACAAGATCCTGATAGAGATGGGGCTTTCCCATGAAATATTGATCTCCCTGTGCAACCTGGCGCTCGGAAAGGGCGCTCTCGGGGCGAAGCTCACGGGAGGGGGGATGGGGGGTTACATGGTTGCCCTGACGCCGGGCAAGGAACTCCAGGAGAGAGTTGCATCGACCATCGAAAAAGAGGGATTTGCAGTTATCCGGGCGACGGTCGGGGGGATAAGCGGTTCCATGGGTTGAAACGGGGTCGTGATTTTGGGGAAGATATAAGTAGAGTATGATTAAGGTCTTCCATAAATACCGAGCAAATACCTAGCCTCGAGCGGATAGCGATCAACCACTGTCGGTTAAATATCCCCTGGCCTTCTTATAGATTGGGACGGCCGGGATAAACGTGGAGGAGCAAGATGGGTCATACGTTGGCTGAGAAGATTATCAAGGAGCACCTCGTGGAAGGGGAGATGAGACCGGGTGCTGAAATCGGCATCCGAGTGGATCAGACCCTCACACAGGATGCCACAGGCACCCTGGTCTACTTGGAATTCGAATCCCTTGGAATTCCTCGGGTTCGAACAGAGCTTTCGGTGAGCTATGTCGATCACAATATCATTCAGACCGATTTCAAAAACGCGGAGGACCACCGGTTCTTGCAGTCATCTGCCGCCAAATACGGGGTCTGCCTTTCACCGCCGGGGAACGGAGTTTCACACCACGTGCACCGCGAACGTTTTGGCATCCCTGGGAAAGTACTGATTGGGGCAGACAGTCATACCACGACGGGGGGTTGCCTGGGAATGTTGGCCGTCGGCGTCGGCGGAGCGGAGGTGGCCATGGCCATGGCGGGAAAGCCCCTTTACCTTACCTTCCCGAAAATATGGGGCATTGGGTTAACGGGCAAGCTGAAACCCTGGGTCTCGGGGAAGGACGTGATCTTGGAACTTCTTCGGCGATTTTCGGCAAAGGGAGGATTAGGCAAGATCATGGAGTTTTTCGGTCCGGGCCTGGCTTCCCTGGACATGAGCGCGAGGGGTACCATTGCCAACATGGGTGTGGATATTGGGGCGACTGCGGCCATTTTCCCATCTGACGATGAGACGCGATCTTACCTTACGCGGAATAGGCGCGAGGGGGATTGGAAAGAACTGAGGGCCGATCCCGATGCCCACTATGACGAGGTTACGGAATTGGATCTGAGCTCCATCGAACCCCTTGTCGCATGTCCCCATAACCCCGATAACGTCAAAACTGCGGCCGAACTGGACGGCATGGATGTGGCTCAGGTCATCATAGGATCCTCCACGAACGGGTCCTACAGGGACCTTATGATCGCGGCAAAAGTGATGGAGGGAAAGAAGGCTCACGACACCGTCAGTTTTGAGATCAATCCGGGGAGCAGACAGACCTTGGAAAATGTGGCGATGATGGGTGGCTTTCTCACGCTCATTCACGCCGGAGCCCGAATTCATCAATCCGGATGTCTGGGATGTATCGGAATGGGGCAAGCCCCGGCTCACGGAACCGTCTCCCTGCGTACCATGCCCCGGAACTTTAGAGGGAGAAGCGGGACGAAAGACGATGCGGTTTACCTCTGTTCGCCCGAGACTGCCGCGGCCTCAGCCCTCTTCGGGAAAATCACTGACCCCCGAAAACTCGGTACCTATCCGGAGATTGAATATCCCGAGGTCTATGTGTTCAACGAGGATTGGATTATCCCTCCAGCGAAAAACCCCGAATCGGTGGAGATCATTCGGGGTTCCAATATCAAACCCTTTCCCCATCTCGGGCCTTTGGAGGAGAGCCTCGCCGGCGAGGTTCTATTGAAGGTGAGTGACCACGTGAGCACCGATCTCATCTTGCCAGGGGGGAACCGAATACTTCCCTTACGGAGCAACATCCCTGCAATAAGCCAATTCGTCTTCGACGTCGTTGATGAGAGCTTCGTCGCTCGGGCCCAGGAGAAGGGTGGGGGCATCATTGTGGGAGGTGAAAATTACGGGCAGGGCTCCTCGAGGGAGCACGCCGCCTTGGCCCCTCGTTATTTGGGGGTTCGGGCGAAGATCGTAAAGAGCTTTGCCCGCATTCACAAATCGAATTTGGTAAACTTCGGTATCGTTCCCTTGGAATTTATGGACCCAGGCGATTATGACAACATTAACCAGGGAGATACCATCCGTATCTCGGCAATCAAGGAACGGGTCGCCCGGGGCGATGAAGTGATCCCCGTTTCGGTCAACGGTAAGGAGATAGAGACCCGTTTGGTTATATCGGAACGGGAACGCCGCATTCTCATCGCGGGGGGATTATTGAATCAAGCCAAGGAGGCGTAGTAGGGAATCGAATAGAAGATGCATTTCCAGCACGATGTGGTAATTGTTGGCTCAGGTTTGGCGGGCCTCCGGGCAGCCATTGAAGTGGCCGGCACCGGCGATGTCGGGGTCATCAGCAAGGTTTTTCCCACACGTTCCCACTCTGGCGCGGCGCAAGGGGGAATTACGGCGGCTCTGGGGAATGAGGAGGAGGATCGTTGGGAGTGGCATATGTTCGATACGGTCAAGGGGGGAGATTACCTGGGAGATCAAGATGCCATCGAGATTCTGGCCAAAGATGCCCCCGGGGCCATCTATGAGCTTGAGCATATGGGCGTTCCCTTCAGCCGAAATGAGAGGGGCATGATCGCGCAACGCGCATTTGGCGGTCATACGCGGGATTATGGCAAGGCACCCGTGAGAAGGGCCTGTTATGCGGCGGATAGGACGGGACGTGTCACGATGGATACCCTGTATGAGCAGTGCCTGCGCGGAAATGTGAGGTTTTACCCCGAATTTTACGTCCTCGCCCTCGTCACCGACGGCGGGAGTTGCCGCGGGGTGATTGCCTACGAACTAGCAACGGGTGAGATTCATACGTTTCAGGCCAAGGCGGTCCTCTTCGCCACGGGAGGGAACGGCCAGATCTTCAGGACTACATCCAACGGATTTGCCAACACAGGGGATGGGATCGCCTTAGCGTATCGATCGGGGATTCCCCTTGAGGACATGGAGTTTGTCCAATTCCATCCTACCGGCATCTCCGGCCTGGGGGTTCTGGTCAGCGAGGCGGCTCGAGGGGAGGGTGGGATTTTGCGAAATGGGAGGGGGGAGCCCTTCATGGAGCGATACGCCCCCACAGTGAAGGATCTCGCCCCCCGGGATATCGTCTCCAGGGCGATCATGACGGAGGTTCGTGAGGGGCGAGGGATCGATGGCGAAGATTTCGTTCATCTCGACCTGACCCATCTGGGCGGAGGGCGGATCCAGGAACGCCTCTGGGAGATCGCATCTTTCTCGAGGATTTATGTGGGTGTTGATCCGGCGGAGGTCCCCATTCCCATACAACCCACCTGTCATTATCTCATGGGCGGTATCCCCACGGACAGCTGGGGGAGAGTTCTGGCAGACGGAAAGAGTACCCACCTCCGCGGGTTTTATGCAGCGGGGGAGTGTGCCTGTGTTTCCGTCCATGGAGCCAACCGGCTGGGATGCAACTCCCTCCTCGACCTGATCGTGTTCGGGAAGAGGGCGGGGAGGGAAATCTCCTTCTTTATCTCGTCTCATTCCCATGAACCTTTTCCTCGGGATCCTGGGAAAGAAGTGAGGGGGAGGGTCGAAAGGCTTCTGGCCTCCAAAGGGAGGGAAGGGTTGCACTCCATTCGTGAGCGGATGAAGGAAACGATGATGAACTGCTGCTCGGTATTTCGAGATGAAAAGGGGCTGGGATGGGCTCTGAGTGAAATCACCGATCTTAAGGAGCGGTACCGGGAGGTTGGCCTTTCCAACAGGGGAAGGCGGTTCAATTACGAGCTGATGGAAGCCTTTGAGTTGGAATATATGCTCATGCAGGCAGAGGTCATCCTGGTCAGTGCGCTGTCACGAGTGGAGAGTCGAGGAGCCCATTTTCGGGAGGATTTTCCCCACAGGGACGATGCCCATTGGCTAAAACATACCGTGGCCACTTCGACGCCTGAGGGACCGCTGATCAGCTTCAAACCGGTCACCACAATTCTTTATCAGCCCGAGGCACGGACGTATTGAGATGGAGTGCCAATTCAAGATCTTTCGTTTGGATCCGGAGAAGGATGAAAAGCCCCATTACCAGGATTTCATCCTTGATGCGAGGCCTACGGATAGGATCTTGGATTGTCTCAACCGTATCCGGTGGGAACAGGACCCCACGTTGGCTTATCGCATGTCTTGTGCCCACGGGGTTTGCGGTTCCGACGGGATGAGGATCAACTCAGTCTGCGCTCTGGCCTGCCAGAGGCTGGTCAAGGACTATGAGGGAACCGAGTTTCTTATCGAACCCCTTCCCATTTTCAAGGTGGTAAAGGATTTGGTTGTGGATCTAGATCCCTTCTTTGAGAAGTACCGGACCATTAGACCCTATCTCCTCAATGAGTCCTCCCCACCTGAAAAGGAGCGACTTCAGGAGAAGGAGGCGAGGCAAGAGTTCGACGTGGCCATAAGGTGCATTCTCTGCGCCTGTTGCAGTGCCGCCTGCCCCATAGGTGGCCAAAACTCCAGATATCTGGGACCCGCTGCTCTGGTCAGGGCGTTTCGATACCTCTTTGACAGTCGCGATAGGGGGGAGACGGAGCGGGTCCAAATCCTGGATAGTGAAGACGGCATCTGGGGATGTAAAACCCTATGGAATTGCACGGAGGTCTGCCCCAAGGAGATACCCGTCACCCAATGCCTGGGGAGAATCAAGAAGAAAATCTACGATATGAAAAAGGCAAAATGAATTCGCCTCACTTATTGCTCAGGTGTTCTCTCCAGTACATCGAAGGAGAAGCATAAAGCGAATTATACTCGGAAAAACAATGCTTGAAGTCAATCGGCTTGGTTTCGGGGGAATCCCGATTCAGAGGGTGAAAGAAAAACAAGCTGTCGAGACGGTCTTGCATGCGGTGGAAAAGGGAGTCGATTTTATCGATACCTCCAGGGCCTACACTACGAGCGAAGGACGAATTGGCATGGCCTTGCAGCAGACGGAGAAAAGCGTCATTCTGGCATCAAAATCCCCAGGTAAAACATCGGACAAAATTCGAGCAGATCTGGAGACCAGTCTGAAGGAACTTCAGAGGGATTATGTCGACCTCTACCAATGTCATTTTGTAAAGGATGACCGTGAATACGAGCGAGTGATTTCATCGGGTGGCGCGCTTGACGGTCTGATGAGGGCAAAGGAAGAAGGTTTGATCGGGCATATTGGCATAACCAGCCACAGCCTGGACGTACTGGATCACGTTCTCGATGACGAAGTTTTCGAGACGATCATGGTCTGCTTTAGCTTCCTTGAACCTTTGGCGCGAGAAAGGATTATACCCAAGGCCATCGGGAAAAACATAGGGTGCATCGCTATGAAGCCTTTTTCGGGAGGGGTCATCGATGACGCAAGACTCGCCCTTAAATATGTATTAACTCAGCCAGGTATTGCGGTCCTTGCGGGTACTGAGCATAAAGACATTTTTGATGAAAACTGGGAGGTCTTTCAAGATAGTTGGCAGCTCAACGATGAGGAGAGGAAGAATATCGAGCACATTCGCAAGATCTATGAGAAGAACTTCTGCAGGCGCTGCGACTACTGTCAACCCTGTACAGAGGATATCCCCATCCAGGCTATCCTGGGTTTACGTTCTATGGTTAAACGGATGGGAGAGAACATTTTGCGAGAAGGGTGGCAGGTTGAGGCCGTTGAGAAGGCCAGACACTGCTCGGAGTGCGAGGAATGTATTGCTCGTTGCCCATATCAACTTTCTATCCCAGATCTTATCAAAGAGAGACTCCGATGGGTGAATGAGCACGTTAAACGGTAGTAAATCGATTTTGATTCAATTTTTCTAGGGAGGTGCAACCATGGCTGAAAGAACAATTTCCGAGACAAAGAATATTGGGCTTCGCGGCATCCCCGTGGCTGACACCATGATCAGTGCCATTGATGGGGAGCGTGGCCAATTAATATACAGGGGGTTCAGTATCTTGGACCTCGTCCGCCACTCCACTTTTGAGGAAGTGGCCTACCTTTTACTCTTCGGGAACCTTCCCAATCGCCAGCAGCTAGAGTCATTCCAGGAGTCCCTTGCAGAAGAGAGGGAGATTTCCCAAGCCATTTTGCAATCCATGGAGGTTCGGCCCAAATCGTCGCACCCCATGGATGTTCTTCAATCCTCCGTTGCCATGCTTGCAGATCACGACCCTCAGGCCCGAGTGATGGAGAAAGAAGCCGATCTGGCCAAAGCAAAACGACTCATTGCCAAAATCCCAACGATCGTGGCTGGTTGGGATCGCATTCGCAAGGAAAGGAGCCCGGTGAAGCCGGAGCCATCCCTTGGGCATGCAGCGAATTTTCTCTATCTCCTCAACGGGGAGATTCCCCACCCGGAGACTGCAAAGGATTTCGATATCTGCCTCGTTCTCCATGCCGATCATACTTTCAACGCCTCCACTTTTGCTGCCAGAGAGGTTGCCTCCACCCGGGCTCACATGTATGCCTCGGTTGCCGCCGCTTTGGGAGCCCTCTCCGGGGAACTTCATGGGGGTGCCAATGCTCAGGTAATGGAAATGCTCCTCGAGATTGAAGAGGTGGAAAACGTCCGGCCTTGGATCACTAGCCGTCTTGACGCTGGTGAACGCGTGATGGGCATGGGACATGCGGTTTACAAAACCGATGATCCACGGGCGACAGTTCTTCGCTCCATATCAGAGAGGCTTGGGAAACGGGCAGGGGAGTCCAAATGGTATGAGATGACCCGACTGATTGAGATGGGAACCAAAGAGGAGTTCAAAAAGAGAAAAGAAAAGGAGATCTATCCGAATGTAGATCTGTATAGTGCATCCGTCTACCACATGCTGGGGATTGATCGTGATCTCTTTACCACGGTTTTTGCGATTTCCCGGATATCTGGGTGGAGCGCCCATATCATCGAGGAAAAGCATGCGGAAGCCCAACCAAAAGCGACGCTCTACCGGCCCAAGGCGGATTATATTGGAAGGTATTGCGGCCCTGAAGCCTGCACGTATACACCCATCGAGAGCCGCCAGTAACCCTTCACGCAAAACCTTACGGGATCCTCTACCAGTTTCGCTCGGAGGAGACAATCTCTTCCAAGAGAGGAAACCCCAGTAAATACTTGACTGAAAAAAGGGGATTGGGGTACATTCGAAAATCACCTCCAGCAATGTGCTTGTGAGTTAATCGACGAGGGACTTCGTCTCCTGCCAAGAGGGGGAGGCGGTTGATGTCTCTTGGCGACGGGGTTTGTGGCATGGATCTACCGGTCATCGAGATGCCAATATTTTCACGGTGGGTGTGGATGGAGGAGATCACCGCCTCCCACTTTATCATCGCAACCCTCATCACCGCCTTTATGGTTCTGGCCCCGATTTACGAATACATCGGCATGCGAAAAAAAGACCTCCGCTACGACCGCCTGGCTAGAAGTCTCATATATTTCTCCTTGATTCTATTCTCCCCGGGTGCGGCCCTGGGAACGGGAATTCCCATGTACATTATCGGAACCTATCCGGAATTCTGGTCACGATGGTCGAACCTCTTCTTCTGGCCCCTCATGGCCCAGTTCACCTTCTTTCTCGCAGAGGTAGCGTTCCTGTTCTTCGGTTACTACCTGACATGGGAGCGGATGATGGACCGAAAGCGCCTCCATCTTTTCTTTGGGGTGATGGCAGCGGTCTTTGGTCTTCTCGTCCAGGCGGTATGGGATGGGTTAGGGAGTTACATGATGACTACTGGTGGAGTTCCCCTTCCAGGGGTTAAGGAGCCCGTTGCCTGGTCGGCTCAGGCTTTCTTCAACCCCAGCTACCCTTTTCTCTTCTTTCACCGCTTCTTTGGCAACACCAGCTATACCATGCTTCTGGTCGGTGGGATTTTTGCACTGAAGTACATGCGGGCCAAGGAACCCAGGGAGAAGGATTACTTTGGATTTGCGTCGAATATTACCTTTGCTGTGGGGTTCCTCTCCTTTTTCGTCATGCCCTTCATCGGGTGGGGATATGCACGGACTATCAAGGAGCATGCGCCGGTGGCCTTTTATGCCATTATGGGAGGCCATGTTTCAACGATCTTTATCGTTAAGATGGCGTTGATCGGGCTCATGGTACTGGTGGGGGGAACGTATCTGGTCATCCGTTACCGGCACACGGCTTTATGGGTGGCGGCAATGATTGGTCTGGGTGGTATTTACTTAATATTGCATTGGCATCCGGCCCTGGATTGGCTCCCCGGCGGACCAGCAATATGGCGATTAACATATACGGTCCTTTTGGGAGGATTTGTCGCCTTTCTCTGGGTTATTCGCGGGAGAGGAGATCCAACGCGCAAAGGCTGGCAATGGGCTATGTTAGTTGCCGGGTTTGCCGCATTTATGGCTTTCAACTTGGGTGGATTTGTTCGAGAGCGCAGCAGGAGCCCCTATACGGTCTATCTCGAGATTGTGAAGCCTGAAGTCCTCCAATATGAGGCGGATCGGTTCCTCCTCTATCAGAAGTGCGTTCGTTGTCATCATAAGACCCCCAAGGACTTTATTCGCTATGAGAAGAAGGACTGGGACGCGCGAGTTGCTGTCGAGCAGCAACGTCCGGACGCGGGAATAACTGACGAAGAGGCCGTAAGCATTATTCGGTATCTCAAGGAGCACTACCCATGAACATCGAGTTCCCCTATATCGGCGCCAAATGGGCCATCGGCTTCACCGGGCTCTTTCATACAGCCGTGGGAGCTCTCGCCATAGGCTTCGCTTTCGTCGTAACAGTATCCCAGATCGTCGGCTACCTGCAAAAAGATCGGCGCTACGACCTTCTGGCCAAGCGCGTTCAGCTGATTCACGTGTGCGTGTACAATATCGGCACCATTGTTGCCATCGGCCTGGTCTTTGCCCTCTCGGGCCTTTATCCTCAGTTCTGGAGCCAGATCTTCGTGCACCTCTTCTGGTCCCTGATGGTCGAGGAATTCCTCTTCTTTTTGCTGGCCACGACGGTGAGCCTCCACTATTTCTTCTGGGATCATATGTGGGGGCACAAGAAGCTCCACATATTCCTCGGTGCCCTATTAACACCGTTCTTTATCCTCCAGGTATACATCATCAACGCATTGGGCAGCTTTATGTTGACCCCGGGTTTTCAGGAGGCCCAGGTGAGCCTCTCAAGGGGCATCCTCGGATGGGACAGGATGGTCTTCTACAACCCTTCATTCCTCATGCTCAACCTTCACCGGGCTTTCGCCAATGTGGCCTACGGGGGATTTGTCGTGGCGGGGCTGTGCGGAATTCGTCTCTATTTCACCGATCGGGAGAAGCAAAAAGGGTATTATGAGGATGGTGGGCGGCTGATGTTCTATATAGCGTTTACGGCGTTGCTCGCCCTCCCTATCGTCGGCTACTTCTACGCCCACGTCCTCAAGGGCTACGCCAATGAGGCTTACGTTAACTTAATGTGGGGCAAGGGAGACGTCGTCGCTGGAGGGATCGACTGGTGGTGGCTCAAGCACATCTGCGTCGCCGGCATGATAGGAATGGGGCTGACCTATTTCCGGCGAACGGCAAAATTGCGAGCGCCCTTTACCCTACCCGCGGTGATGATCTATACGATCGCGCTTTTCTACCTGATGTTCTATGTGGGAATGGGCATGGTGATGACGTGGTTCTTTTTCTGGGCTATGTTGGCCTCGGCTGTCGGAGGCGCGTTCCTGACTCGGCATCTCTTGAACTACCACGGGAACTCTCCTCGTGGCGTATACGTGGTGGTGGGGATTCTCTCCTTCATTACAGTGATGTTGGGAGGCTATTCACGGGAGGCGTCCCGGCCCCGCTTTGTCAACCGCATCTCCCATTACGATAAGGTCTACATTCCCACAGAGCGCCAGCCATATCTCATGGTCCCGGTCAGACCTGAGGATATCCCCAAGCTCCCTGAACCCAAAAAGCCTGCGGCAGTGGTCCGCTTGATCCGCGAGCGCTGCATTGGGTGCCACACCCTAGACCGCGTCAAGGCCTACCGGCTTGAGAACTGGGATGTAATCGTTCGGCAGATGCAGGCCTACGGCCTCAAATTGACCAACGAAGAGGCTGAGGCCATTGTAAGCCATCTAGGCGCCAAGAAACCTTACTGAGGATTACGTTCATGACGAATGAGGGTAAAGAGCGAAACGGACGTTTGGGAGAGGAACCGGAGTCAGCGGTGAAGACGGAATCACCAAACGAACCCAAGGTCCCTGCGTGGGAAGCTGACCTCGATGTTTACCCGCTGCGATCACCCTCCGAGGACCCCCGCTGGGCTGTGCGAACGGTCGGGTGCTGGGTCGCCTTCGCCGTCGCGTCCCTCGTCTTCATCCTTGTTTTGCTTGTCCTCGGTGCCATCTACGATTGAGGCGATCATGTTCCTTCCTGGAAAAAGATTCTGGGTGACCGTCGTGAAAGTTATCGGCCTCGTTTTTGTCGGCGGCATGATTTGGGTCCAGATCCCGGAATTACAGTACGATCTAGGGCCCGAGCGACCGGTGGAGATCTCCGGTCCCGAGGATCTTTCAATTGACCGCTTTCGCCATGCGACTTTTGTCTCCATTGCCGGAAAGCCCAACTTCAAGAATGCCTTTGTCTACCGCCGTTATGGCCTTTCCTACACGTACTTCAATATCGAGCCTTACGGCATGCACCTTGTGGCTCGCACTTATGAAAAGGTAACTGATGAGTGGAAAGGTCTGAACCGTTTCCTCGGTAGATTGCGACCATTCAGGCGACAAGCCTTTTCATACCGCGTGCGCAAGATCTACCGGGATAAGTTTTCGGTTGAGGTGCCCCAGGATGCCTTCTTCCTTTCCCTGGACGACGTACCCCGCATAAATGGATGGCAGTTAGGGGCAGTGGGCTTTGCGGGGGTACTGTGGGTTGTGATGCTCTATCTGTTCTTTCTTTTTCGACGGGAAGGCCGTAGGGTCGGATTATTCTAAAGCATAATTTGGAGTCTCCCCGCCTGCTCAGGGGCTGTAATAGAGCCCCATCAGAACGAGGAACATCAAGCCGGCAATGCCCCACAGGACCAGTGTTCCGATGGTGAGGATGATGCCGAGCAGCGGCACGTATGGCCGGTAGTTCCGATAGAAGCGGATGAAGCTGATCTTGGCGAGCAGTATCCCAAAGAGGCTCATGGCCAAGAAGCCATGGAAGACGCCCCGCGCATCCAGATTCTTTCCAGCCTGGGCTAGACGTCCCATCATATCTAAGCAGATCCATGAAATCCATATGAAATAGATGAGGAAAATATAGCCGCCGATACGGTGGAGACGCAGGGTGAGCTTTGCGTGAGGTTCAGGCTGCCCCTTTTTACCGAAGATACGCATGGCTGCCCAGAACTCAAACAGAGCCAAAAAGACGAGGCCCAGAGCCACGTAAGTCTTGGTCAGGGGATCCACGGTTCTCTTCTTTCAAGTGCCTTATTCTATCGTTTAGCACTGAAGATTGAAATCGTACTCAGTGCATTCCCGTCATTCAAGGGCCAAATGTTCTCCTCGGTCCATAAACTCTTATGACTGAAGTGCTTTCCTCATGGCAATCGCATCATCACTCACAAGCGACTACCAAGATGTTGGTCTTACCGAGTCGAATGAGAGCTTCGGCGTTGGATCCGATTTCAGACATCTTTTCCCGATGGAATCCGTGGCGTCCAACGACCACAAGATCAGCACCAATTTTCCCCGAATATCCCACGAGTGCCTGGTAGGCCTTGCCCTGGAGGAGTTCCGAGGATGTCTCGGTGTTAAGGATGCCAGCCTGTTTCCTGACTCGCTCAAGAAAGGTCTTATAGAGGGCGTTCAGTCCCCCATCTATGAATTTCTCATGAAGATGCTCCTGCCGTGCCAAACCTACCTCCTCTTGCCGTTGCGCCGATAGGGTATGGGCCATTGTTTTGAAAATTTCATTGTGAAAATCCGGATCGTAGGCGGCTGCAACGTGAAGTGATCTCTTGAGCGTATCTCCCAAAATGGCCCCCTTGCGGAGTGCCGTCACAGCCTGATCACTGCCGTCAATCCCCACGAGGATTCCACCACCGCCAAGGGCGTGGCGGGCGATCAGAACGTCACACCTGGCATGTCGCAAGACTCGGGCAGCGGTACTGCCCAAAAGACCATCGTTAAAGGCGCCCATGCCATGGGCGCCGAGGACGATAAGGTCCGCCTTGTGAGCGTGAGCGGTTTCGAGAATCTTGGCGTAGTTACGTCCCTCCACGGTTATCTCTCGCGTGGTGATGCCGGCCGTGCGGGCATCGGCCACGAAATGCTCCATGTACCCCTGTGAAAGCGCCCGGAAGCCATCAGAGATAAGGGAATCATGGGCGTGGCGGAGGTGATGGAGTGATTCCTTCTCCTGGAACCGGGCCGGCAGCCCGGGCTCCATCTCGCGGAATCGTGTGTGATGGATTTTCGAATCGTAGACGTGGCAGGCCAGGATCTGGGAGCTCAACCCTCGCGCCAGTGCCAGAGCGATCTGACCTCCGGAAATGGAGTACTCGGATCCATCCAATGCCACAAGAATCCTTGAATACATTATGCCACCTGCAGAGGCCTTACAATTTCTCCATCGTTCCGATACCAACCAATTTCAGGAAGTCCTCCGGAATCGGAATCCTCTTGCCACTTTCGACGTCGAAGAAAAAGATAACTTGGTATCCCTCTGCCAACATCTGCCCGCTGGCCTTGTTACTGAAGCGGAAGTCCAGCTTGACCCGTCCCTTTTCAACGTTGTGATCTCCCACTGTTACCCGAATCTCCACGTGATCATCGAGAAAGGCAGGAGTTATGTATCGTAGATAGGTCTCACCGACGAGGAATCGGAGCCGAGTTTCCAAGTGTTCGGCAACCATACGCTCCCTTGCTGTGCAAGCCCAACCGATGTAAGACTCATCATAAGCAATCGACCGATCCGTTACGTCACGGGGTGTTACCACGTGTTCATAAATATAGCCCTTGGCCATTTAAGATACCCCCTTCCCGTTGCATAGGCAAAAATCATTTCACCTTTCTATGTACCACAAACTCGTGGAATACGTCAAAGGTCCCCGGAGCTATCCTGATATGACAGATATCGGGGGGCCAAGGATCTTATTCTTCGCTCATCTGGCCGGGAGTTTTCAGTCGCAGTATCAATACGATGGCAATGACAGTAGTGCCGGAGAAGGTGAGCCATACGGGACGATAGGCTCCCAGATTATCAAATGTCCACCCGGCAACGGAGGGACCGATAACTCCAACCATTGCTCCCATGCCCAGTATTATCCCGAGTAGTTTTCCAAAGAAGGCTCGACCAAAGTACTCCCTCACGATAGCCCCCCTTAAAGATACACATCCCCCGAATGCCGGAGAGAAAAGGAAGAGGAAGGGGAAGATAAGCCATCTCATGTGAAGAAAGGAGAAAGCAAGGGTTCCCAAACCTAAAAGGCAGTATACCACGGCCAGGACATCCCTTTTATCGAAGATATCGCTCATCCAACCAAAACCAAACCTTCCGAGAATGCTGAACAAGGGAATGGAAGTCGCTACTAATGCCGCACTCGCCCGTGACATACCGATGCTGCCCAGATACGGCATCACATGAATAACGATTGCCATGGTGATCATCATCCGTATTGCATCGGCGATGCCTATCTTCCAAAAGTCTCTATTCGTGAGGGCCTCCTTAAAGTTGCCTCCTTGTTCTATCTCACGTCCTCCCTGACTGGAGCTCGGTTCGGCCGGGATCTCTCCATCAGGCAAGTAGCCGTATTGTTCGGGCGTATGGCGAAGGACAAAAGATAGGGGAATTCCCAGTACCCACATTCCAGATCCAAGGATAATCAATGTAGTTCGCCATTGGTAGAGATTAATGAGCCAGACGATAAGGGGTATGAGTATTCCCCCAGCGCCGAATCCACAGACTACAATTCCCATCGCCTTTCCCACATTCCTCCTGAACCAATGAGCTACTGCCGTCATCAGCACCGTCGAAGCACATCCGCTCGTTCCTAAAGCGAGGAGAATAGAAGCACCATAAAACATAACAAGGGAATTGGTCAGACCGAGAAGGATAAGCGAGAAGCCTACGATAAGTACGCCGGAGATTGCCAGCTTTTTCGGGCCGAAGCGGTCAACGAGAAATCCCATGAAAGGGGCGAGAATCCCCATTTCCAGGCCCCGGAGCGAAAAGGCAATTGAAACCTGGGTGTAGGTCCAGCCGAACTCCTCGACAATGGGCTCGAAAAAGGCGGTAAAGCCGAAGAAACAAGCGCCAGCGACATAGAAGGCTATGAGAAAGGAAGCAAGTACTATCCACCAGCCGTAAAAAATTCCCCCCATAGACGGCTCACCATTCTGCATTACGAGAGTCCCCGGCTGAGAGCGAACTGATTCGCCTTTTTTCAGCATTTAGTTCGACTTGCACGGTGAAGGACCCTTTATAGCGCTCCCCATTCATGATGTCAAGAGCACCACGACCGGAGTTTCTTTGGTGCTCCCTCGTCTCTTCTACGGTGGCACATAAAGGGACCAATCGATTCACTTACCTTGACTTCTGCGGGCCTTTGTGGTCCTTTCCCTTAATAAGGCATGGGTGTCAATAAAGTGGAGGAGCTTATCCATGAAGGTGATATTCCACGAAAAGTTCACCGAGGTGTATGCATATGATCCCGCAGCCGAACCGGGCAGAATGGAGTCCATTTGCAGGGCCCTCGAGGGACCCTTTGAATTCGAAGAGCCGAAGTGCGCTCTTGATGCAGACCTGGAGCTCTGCCACACAAAGGGCCATATCCAGTACGTAAGGCAGCATAATCCTGCGGCCTATACTGTTGGGAAGTTGGCTGTTGGAGGGGCAATTAAGGCGGCGGAAATCGCCTATGATGGAGAGCCGGCCTTTGGGCTCATCAGACCACCCGGTCACCACGCCAGCCCAAACTCCTGCTGGGGGTTTTGTTATTTCAATAATGTGTGCATCTCCATCAAAAGGCTCCTTAAAGAGGAAAAGATCAAAAGGGCACTGGTCCTGGACATTGATCTTCACTATGGTGACGGGACGGCGAATATCTTCAGCGCTTCTCCCGAGGTGACCTACTTTCACCCGGAGGGGTATCATCGGGAGGAATTCATGGAAGTCCTCACCAGAGACCTTGAGAGCGCGCAGCATTACGACATTGTTGCCGTCTCTGCGGGTTTTGACCGCCACGAAAACGACTGGGGGCGGATGTTAGAGACCCAGGACTATGAGAGAATCGGGGACATGGTGAAGGTTCATTCCCTTCGGATCTGCAAGGGAAGACGGTACGGCGTTTTGGAGGGTGGCTACAACCATGAGGTCCTGGGGGAAAACGTCAAGGCCCTCCTCGAGGGTTTGCAATGAGCAACGGCTGCCGAGAATGTCCTTCAAATTGATATCGGCCCGATTCCTCCTTGCAGTGCTTCCCTCAATATTCTCACCATGAGAACAAGAATTTTCCGAATAGATAAAGGGTCAATTGTGATCAAACCCGTGGGAAATTTACTTCGTCCGAAATTTCTCCTAATTTGGAGGGATCTCCAGCCTTCTCATTGTCGTTGGGAACGGATTAGAGTTTTCCGTATCGCAGAATTACGGAAATTTTATTTTATGAGATGACACATCATTTTGGAGGAAGGGCAAATGCCGAAAGAAGAGAAGTTTCTTGGGGCGAATTGGCTTTTGGATACAAGAGAATCAATAGGGTTGTACCATGACGTTGCAGTTCCCTTTAGGGACGAGGTAGGAATTGTAGACACACATACGCATCACAATCTAAGGCAGATTGTCGAAAACCATCCGTTCCCCAATATTTGGAGGGCGGAAGTACTCGAGCCCAGAGAAGAGTACGCGAACAACGATCACTACATCATCCAACTCGCGGCTAAAATCCCTGGGTTTTCGCAGGCCCTTGCTCGGGATCCCGAGATTTCGGATTACGAAAAGTGGATGGCACTGAGCAAAGTCTTTCCTGAACTCGAAGGGAATCATGTCCATCAATGGTTGCATCTAGACTTGCGAAGGATGTTCGATATCAAACTGTTACTCAATGGGGATACGGGCGAGGGGATATGGACATTGGCCAATGAGCGGTTAATGGAGAAGGAAATGCTGCCGCAGGCCATACTGAAAATGATTCGGACAAGGGTTATCTGTACCACGGATGATCCCCTTGATGATTTGCGCTATCACGAAATGGCGAAAACCATCCGTGGGATCACATTCTTACCTACTTTTAGGCCAGATGCTTATTGCAACATCTTTAGCGATCAATGGCGTTCAAACGTCGAAAAGATTTGCCAATTGACGGGAAACGACACGACACTCAAGGGTCTTGTAGAGGCCCTGAAAGAGAGACATGACTACTTTGCGGAAAAGGGGGCACGGTCCAGCGACCACGGTTTATTGGAACCGTATGGGTTAGAGGTAACACAGAAGAGAGCGGAGCAAATCTTCCGCGACGCGTACGAGGGGAAGAAAAAATACGGTATCAGGTCCAGGGAAGCAGGGGAGTTTGTTTCATATCTTATGCACAAACTGTGCGAGATGAACCAGGAAAGAAGAATGGTGACTCAAATCCATTATGGTGCCTTCAGAAATGCCAATGAATATCTGTTCAAAAACTGGGGGATGGATGTTGGCGGCGATGTAACGTTGGATACGGTAAATATTGTTGAAAACCTCACGCCGTTACTTTCGAGATTCTTTAGTGGAGAGGCTCATGATCAATCCCACCTCATATTATATCCAATGAATCAAACATGTGCTCATGTTCATGTGATGCTGGAGAGGGTGTTTCCGAATGTGCATGCAGGGTTTCCGTGGTGGCACAATGACACCCCCTCCGTAATGGAGCAGTACTTGCTCAATACTGCGGGCGCGTCTTTGCTGACATCAAGCGGTGGCCCTGTTTGCGACGGGAGAAAAATTTTATCGGAGGGTAGCCGGTTTGAAGTTTTTGACAGGGTGATATGCAGGGCGATTGGTAAGCTGGTTTCGGATGGGCAGATGTCGAGGTCCGGCGGAACAAGAGCCGTAAAAGCGCTCATGTATGGGAATCAAGCGCTACTTTTTCATTTGGAAAAAATCGCATAGGAGCGATCGCGAAGATGTGTGCTCTCCCTCTCTGTCTTTCCCGCGGGATCTAAATGAAACCTCTCGGCTGGGCGAATGGATCATAAGAGCGGGACGCGTTGACCTCTCTCCGCGGAGAGATATCCCGAGTAGATAACCTTCACGACTTCTTCGGCCAGATTCAAACCCGAGAGGGGTTCCCGATCATCGAGTATGGTGTCAATGAAATCCTCAAGCTCCTGAGGGTATCCCTTTGCCCAGTCTTCATCGGGACTGGCGAAATTCCACCCGGCCTTGGTCTCAAGCTTCTCAACGAGGTATTCGTCACCGAAGATACCTGAATCAGGGGCGTAGACCTCCAGCGCGTTGTTTGGACTCATATTCGCGCGAACCACGGCGTTGGAGAGGTAGGCCTCCATGGTGTTGCGGGTCCCCCCCAACATGCCGTCGGTGGACAAGATCACTGCGTGGGTCGAATCCTCAAATTCGATGATAAGACTGCTCCAGTCCTCCACATCCTGCCAATCCGAGACCATCCACTTTTTTGACATGTTCCGATAAGAAGGAATCTGCGTATGGTGCCCAACTGCCGCAATGACGCTGTCCCCTCGTATCGGCTTCTCCTCCCTGATCTGGCCTTCAAAGTGCTTCAGGTGAAGGACCGCTCCAATGGGATGGGATCCCATGCGGACAAGCGACCCACCCCCTGATGTCTTCCACCTCCTGGAGTACGCTGCATGGGAGCCGGAATGGCTCTCCTCTGCCCGGACGTCCATGACGATTCCCCCGCTGACTTGCACCATCCTTTTGAGTTTGACAAAGGCAGGGGCATAGACCCAATCCTCGGCATAGCAGAACTTTATCCTATTTCCCTCAACGGCGGTCCTGATCTCCTGACAGCCTTTCATGGCTTCTTGAAGCATGGTTTCCCGCGAGACCTTGTCCCCGACCCGCTCCTCATCCAAGTCCTTACCGAAATATCCCGTCAGAGGCTTTTCGCAAATCACGTGCTTGCCAGCTTCCGCTGCTGCTATGACCGCCTCTTTGTGCAAATCCGTGGGAATGCAGATATCAACGACATCGACATCCGGGCTTTCGACCAGCTTTCTGTAATCCGTATAAATTTTGGGGATATCGAAGGCCTTTGCAAATCTGCTGGCACTTTCCTCTGATCTCGCCGCCACCGCGACGACCTCCATTCTGTGACCCCTCAGTTTCTTGAAATTAGAAAGATGGAGGTGTGCTGCAAACCGGGAGCCCAGAACTCCTACCCTCACTTTTTCCATAATCAACCTCCCTCAGATGTGTTGTAAGAAGTCTTTTGCAGTCGGATCGCCAATTTTGTCAAACGGTGCTATTCATGGCGGGATCCCACCCTATTTCTCATAACTTATGCGGTCTGCACACAGTATCTGGATCTCAGCGAAATTCACAAAAAGAACAGCCAAACCGCCATCGAGAAAATGGTTAGCCTTTTTTCTCGAGGAGGGAGGCAGAATCCTTATCCAGATACATGAAGACGCTGGAATGCTTTCTGAGGATTGATGCTGGATGCCAGGGAGAAATTTCCCCTTCCAGACACTGCTTCACGGCCACTGCTTTCCTTTTATCAGGGACCGTGCAGATAATCGCCTTTGACTTCATGATTTGCTTGATCGACATCGATATCGCTCGCACAGGGACATCTTCAAGGGCCCTAAACCAACCCTCACCCATTTGCTGTCTTCGACAGGCTTCGTCCAATTCCACAACGATGTATGGTTCCTCCGTGTCAAAATCAGCCGGCGGATCGTTGAAGGCCAAGTGCCCGTTTTCTCCGATCCCGACGAATGCCACATCTACCCTTTCCCCAGAGAGGAGTCTGTCGATACGCCTGCACTCAGCGGACGGATTTTCGGCGTCTCCTTGAATTAAGTGAACAGTGCCGGGATGAACCCGATCAATCAGTCGCTCCCGCAAATAACGCCGGAAACTTGCCGGATGATCCTCCGGGAGACCGATGTATTCATCAAGATGGTACATGGTTGTTCTCTTCCAAACAATGGAGGTCTTTCCTGTCAGAGCCTTCAGGAATTCAAACTGGGAGGCTCCAGTAGCTGCAATAAAGCATGCACGGCCATTGGCCGTTATAGCTTTTTCGAGAATTTCGGCTGCCTTGTCGGCGGCAGCAGCTCCACACCCTTCTTTTGTCTCGAGAATGTGAATCTCCACGCCCTCTCCCCCTTCATATTGCTAATGGATTCTATTGTGACTTCGTGATATGAGTTTTTTCAGGAAAGAACAGGGGGCTCATGGTGCATTGCGGCTACCACGAAATGTGAAATCATGTCCTGGAAGTCACGTGTATCCTGTATCCTGCTGGATCACATGCCTTGAGGTAGGCGAGCTTCGTGTTGCCGATTATTTTCGGCTCCTCAAGTTCCAAGCCCTTCTTCCTGAGAACCTCACATGCTGCCTCGAAGTTGTGAACCCTGATGGCTATGTGAGCTTTTTCCCCTTCCGCCTTTTTCATGACCTCTATTCGGCCGGGTCCTGAGGGAAGAAGGAATAGGGCTCTATCACTCTCGGTAAGCTCGAAACCGAAGGTTTCTGTATACCAGGTTGCTGTTTTCTTGGCCTCCTCATCTGCCTCTGGATAGAGCCCGATATGTTCAATACCCGAAAAGGGAGACTCCCCCCGTGCTTCCTTAATACACCACAGACATTGTTCCACCTTTCCCGTCAGGCCGGCCCAATCGCCCCTGGCAACCGTTTCCTTGGTAATGAGCTTAGACCCCATGCCCAAACACGCTGCGCCCGTTTGAATCCAATCCTGGATGGATTCCTTGGTGGCGTCTACCCCGCCCGTGGGCATGATACGCGTCCAGGGCATGGGCGCCAGTACGGCCTTTACGAAAGCAGGCCCTCCTACCTGGCCTCCAGGGAAGATCTTTACGATTTCCACCCCGAGCGCTTCTGCCTCCGAAATCTCCGAGACGGAACCGCATCCCGGGGAGTATGCGATTTTCCTTCGGTTGCATGCTCTGGCCACTTCCTCATTGAGGACAGGGCCCACGACAAAGTTTGCTCCATTGTTAATATAGAGCGAGGCGGTCGGTGAATCTATGACTGAGCCGACCCCCAGGATCACCTCGGGGCGTTCCTTTTCGAAATGGCTAACCAATTCGCTGAAGATCCGATAGGCGCGATCTCCGCGATTGGTGAATTCAATCACCTTGGCCCCGCCATCGGCGCAGGCGTAGGCGATTTTTTTCGCCGTATCAAAGTCTCCATGATAAAAGACCGGGACGAGCCCGAGATCATACATGGCGTTAATCACTTCCACACGGGTAAATCTTGCCATTTTCATCCTCCTTTTTTCATTAACTATTTGTCTCGAGGCGCCAAATCTTACTTTTCACTCACGTATCGTATCAACTCACATGGGTCCATTTTAGGATGTTGGAAAAGAGAGGGTTTCCTTCAACATTAAATTTGCGTCTTCAGCATTGGATTTCAAACCAAATCTCAAAAGAGAAGTCCTCACACGTATTATATCAGGACAACCCGTCTGAAGGAATACAAAGAACGTGGGAAACGCCAAGCCAAATCCCAAGAGCCTGATTTCGTCGCCATTTCAATCAACGACAACAAGAGAACATCTCTCTAAATGGTTGAAGAACGTATTTTCCTTAGCAGAGCCGATCTTGATACGTCGGTTTTACGTGCATAGTCTGGCAGGGGCCTCGGTCAATGTCCACCTTTGACATATGCGGGCTGATACAATATTTGATACAGAAATAAGACGCCTAAAGGCTTTCATAAGGTCGTTTCGTTGTCCTTGGACGTAATCTGCTGGATCGATGGGGGAGGCCCATTGAGGCTGACCAGGCTTCGTCGTGAGCTCAGCCGAACGGAAGGGGAAGCCCAGCCCTTTATTAGGGACTGCAACAGGTAGGTATTCCCCGACCGTGGGCCCCGGAAGGGTCACCTCGCGAAGCATTGAACCGAGGGAACAAGGGAGTATACAAGAAACTCAGGAGACCTCCAATCCAGTATCTTGACAAAAAACTGTATATGGATTTATATGATATGCCTCGAAAGACCACGAAGGGTCGCCTTTACGACGTAGGATCCGAATGCAAAGTAAAGTGATCGTGAGACACACATGAGCGCCCACTCACTCCCCTGACGCGTCTTGAGAGGGTTTTCCATACGTTCAATACCTGCTAGGCCAAGTCTATGAAAAACGGCTCCATGAAGAAGACCATCTTGATCATTGGAACCTTTGACACAAAGGAGGATGTGATCCTCTTTTGTCGCGATCGGGTGAAGGAGAGGGGCCATGGCGTTTTGCTCATGGATACGGGAATTCTCCACGATCCCACGGTCACACCGGATATCACCCGGTTCCAGGTGGCAAAGGCAGGAGGGAGAGACGACCTCAATGTCCTTGTCGCCAAGGGTGACAAGGGGGGGTGCGTTGAAACCATGATTCATGGAGCTGCCGTTGAAACAGCTCGTCTGTATAAAATCGGAGCGTTCCACGGAGTTCTGGGAGTAGGAGGTGCACAGGGAACGGCTATCTGTTCCTCTGCCATGAAAGCCCTTCCGACAGGCGTTCCTAAAATCATTGTTTCGACCGTGGCCTCGGGGCATGCCACCTTCGGCCCATTCGTGGGAACAAAGGATCTCACGCTGATGCACTCCGTAGCGGATATCCAGGGGATCAATTTCCTAATGAAAACAATCCTCACCAATGCGACGGGAGCGATCTGTGGCATGGTCGAGGCCTTCGGGGGGGAGGTCCAGCGGTCACCTGAAGGAACAGTAGCTCTGTCAATGCTCGGCACGACAACGAAAGGCGCTCTTCGGGCAAAAGAGATCATGGAGGAACATGGGTTTGAGGTGGTCGCCTTTCACCAAAATGGAACAGGCGGAATTGCCATGGAGGACTTGATCAGGGAGGGGGCTTTCCAGGGGGTTCTCGATCTCAATCTCCATGAGATTGGAGATCGATGGTACGGCGGGCTTCATGGAGCGATTCGAGCTGATAGACTGGAGGCTGCGGGCAGAACGGGAATTCCACAGGTAGTTGCCCCGGGCAGCATCAATTATGTCGTCCTCGGCCCCCTCGAGGAACTTCCAAAGGAGATCCGAAACCGAAAACTGATCGTCCATAACCCGACCCTGACACTGGTGCGTTTGACACCTGCAGAGCTTCGAGAGGTGGGCAAGGTAACCGCCCGAAAACTGAACCTCTCAACGGGCCCTACCCGAGTATTTATCCCCCTCAGGGGGTTTTGCGATCCAGACCGGGAGGGATTCGCCCATTGGGACCCTGAGGGAAATCAGGCATTCGTTGAGTCACTTGAGGAAGCAATTCGTCCGGATATTCCGGTGATCAAGTTGGATGTCCATATCAACGACCCGGATTTTATCGATCCTGTTGTGCGGGAATTTATCACCTTGATAGGGGAAACGGCACCTTAATTACGAAGCTTATGGAAACAGGAGACGCGAAGATGAAAAGACTCCATGACCGCGTTGCCTTGGTGACGGGCTCGGCGGCGGGTATGGGCCGGGCCATTGCCGAGGATTTTCTTGGTGAAGGCGCTAGGGTGACAGTGAACGACGTGAACGATACCCTCTTGAAGAGCACCGTAGATGAATTGAAGGCCAAGGGATTCACCGTGCATGGAATCAGGGCTGATGTATCGAGGCGTGAAGAGGTTTTTGCCATGGCGGACGAGATCATCAAGCACTTCGGCCGCATCGACATCCTGGTCAATAATGCAGGAGGGGCGCTGAACACCCCCCGGGATTTGGAGGAGATAGAGGAGGTTCACTGGAATAAGGTAGTCGATGTGAACCTCAAAGGGGCATTTTTCTGTTGTCAGGCGATGGGTCAACAGATGAGACGTCAGGAGACAGGGGGAGCGATCGTCAATATTTCCGCCCTGGCAGGGCTCTGGAGGGCCTCCCTGGCGGGTGCCCACTATACCGCGGCCAAGGCAGGCATTGGAGGGCTGACGCGACAACTGGCGTACGATTTCGGCCCCCATGGAATTCGCGTTAACGCCGTGGCTCCAACCATTACCCTGACCGGAGAGAGGGTAAAGGGACTCTGGGAGGAAAAGAGCAGGGAAGAGAGGGAGAAGGTCCTTTCCTCCATCCCCCTGCGTCGCCTCTGTACACCAAAGGACGTTGCATCGGCTGTGGTTTTTCTCGCCTCTGATGAAGCCAGTTACATCACAGGGGTTACCTTGGATGTCAACGGGGGTCGATACCTTCGATAGCGGGAGGGAACCTGTTTCAGTCCCGTGATACAGATGACTGTCATTGAAGATGTTGAGTGAGCAGGATGTTGCATTCATATTTCATGGTAAGGATGGGGAAGAGGAGAAGGGATAGTGCATACCGTTCTCTTGCCTGAGCCTATTCACCCGGAAGGACGGGAGATATTAGAGGGAAAAGTGCGCATCATTGAGGCGCCGGATTTTTCCCCTGAGACTCTCAGACCCCTCATGCCCGCCGCTGATGCCATTATCCTTCGGACCAGGGCCAAAATGACGCGGGAGCTCATTCAGGCAGGACGGAAGCTCAAGGTGATAGCCCGCACCGGTGCGGGTGTTGATAACGTGGATGTAGAGGCCGCAACGGAGAGAGAAATCTACATCTGTCATAACCCTCATGTTAACACGGTTTCCGTGGCGGAACAGGTCCTCGCCTTCCTTCTTATTCTGGCGAAGCAGATTCCCCTCTTGGACAGGGAGGTGCGGAGAGGGAACTTTGGGATACGATATGAATATTTCCCCGTGGACCTGGTTGGAAGAGTTCTGGGGCTTCTGGGATTTGGCAAGATCGGACGGGAGGTCGCGAAAAAAGCCGACCTGGGGCTGCAAATGGAGGTTCAGGCCTTTGATCCGTATCTGAGCCCTTCGGAAATCGCAGCGGGAGGAGCCAAACCCGCCAGAAACATGAAGGAGCTTTTCTCATCTTCCCATGTGGTTTCGATCCACGTCCCCTTAAGTGAGGAGACACGGGGTCTTGTGGGAAAATCGGTTCTGGCTTGCATGAAGCCCGATTCCATGCTGATCAATACCTCAAGAGGGGGAATCATAGACGAGGAGGCTCTTGCGGAGGCTCTCCGTGAAAGGAGAATTGCCGGTGCAGGGATAGACGTCTTTGCCGAAGAACCTCCTTCACAAGACAATCCGCTTCTCAATTTGCCCAACGTCGTGGTAACCCCCCACTCGTCGGCACTGACAAAAGAGTGCGCGGCTAAAATGGCCACCGAGGCGGTCCGCCAGGCCCTGGAGGCCCTTTCGGGGAAGGAACCCGAATTTGTATTTAATCGAGAAGGTCTGAAGGCGAAAATGGAAGTGAGGGAGACTGAAACCGATGGATGACATCAAAGCCAAACTGTCGGGGGTTTTCGCTCCCTTGGTGACCCCGTTCGAAAAGGATGGGATTCTCTTTGATGACCTAGCGGAGAATGTAAGAAAGTTAAACACAACGGGGCTTCGGGGCTACCTGGTGTTGGGGACCAATGGGGAGTTTCGCGCCCTCACGGTGGAAGAACGATTTCGAGTTCTAGAGGCTGTTTTGACAAGTGTGTCTCGGGAAAAGACCATCATCGCTGGAACTGGGGCGGAGAGTACCAAGGAAACTATCGATTTGACTCTCAAGGCAGCGAAGATGGAGATCCATATGGCCACCTTATTACCGCCCCATTTTTTCGTTAAAAGAATGGATGACATTGCGCTCATCGATCATGTGATAGCGGTGGCTGATGTTTCCCCGGTGCCAATCATGCTCTACAACAACCCTTCGGTATCGGCCGGTCTCACGGCGAGCCCGAACGTAATTCGAGAGATTTCAGGTCACCCAAATGTGGTGGGGATGAAGGACAGCTCCAAGGGAAACTTCGAACAGTACATTGAGGTGGCGCAAAGGGATTTTTATGTCTTGGCGGGATCCGCAAATTTCTTTCTCGATCTCTTGGAAAAAGGAGGAAGCGGAGGAGTTCTTTCCCTCGCAAATGTGATCCCGGAGGCTTGTGTTGAGGTCTATCAACTCTATGAGAGGGGCGAGATCGACGAGGCCTGGGAAAAACAACATAACCTTGTCAAGGTAAACCAAATGGTTTCGGGCACCTACGGTGTTGCGGGCGTCAAGACCGCTATGAACCTGGCTGGTTTCAAGGGAGGTGAACCGAGGCGTCCGCTGCGACCTCTGACCATGGAGGAAAAGACAAATCTAAAAGAGCGACTATCAGAGACCGGCTTTTTCACTTCTTAATATGGAGACGTTCTCTAGCGCCCTTGAAGCCTTGGATACCGAAGAAGAAGAAGTAATGGTGACAGGTTACAAGAATATTTCCTATAAAGATCCAGGAAACTGAAGTAGTATATATTGACAGGAATATGAATACGCCCTGCATGAGAGGACCATTCGTCTAGACGGTGGTGATAAGTGGTACAATATGGAGAAAGGAGATGTTTTGTTCATGCCGGCCAATATGAAACATGAGGAAATCTGTGATGGGGATCTTTTGATCAGCGGGGTACTTTCCTGATCAGGTTTTACCATTTAATGATGGAGCAAGAGGTAATAGAATGAAAACTTGTATGAAAATAGCTTTTTTCGTGATGATCTCTGTCTTTGTGATGTTTAAGCCGGCAATGCAGGTGGTTGCCGCGTGGCCGGAAAGACCGATTACTGTCGTCATCCAATACAAAGCGGGGGATGGAGTCGATACCTTGACCCGCGCGTATACCAAAGCGATGGAAGAGAACCTTGGGATCACCGTGAATGCTATCAATCGTCCAGGGGCCATCGGGTCTCTGGCGATGGATTTTGTCGCTGTGAAACCTGCCGATGGCTATTGGTGGTTGGGGGCCTCCCAGTTTAGCAAGCCGGTACGGATAATGGGCCATAGCAAACTGATTGCCTGGAAAGATTGGCAGTATTACAAATGTGCCAACGGTCTCCAGGCCTGGGCGGTCAGACCGGATTCCCCGTTCAAAACCTTCGCCGACTTTCTGAATGCAGCCCGCAAAAACCCCGGTAAATACACCTTTTCAAATCCTGGCCTCGGTGGTATCTGGCATGAGGGGAATGAACTTCTCATCGAGGAAACCAAAATCAAGGTTCGTCAAATCTCATATAAGGGCGGTAACCCATCGGTTTTGGCTTGCCTCCAAGGTGAAATAGATGTGGCGGCAAGTGGTCTTCATGAGCAGATTGAATATATTCGAGGGGGAAAATTGAGAAATCTCGCCGTATTCGTTAAAGAGCCCATTAGACTCAGGGACGGGAAGGTTTTAAAGCCGGTTACAGAGTTTGTGCCGGCAATGACCAAATATGTCCCATTTGGATCCGAATATACCTTGGGTGTAAAGAGAGATACACCGGTTGCGGTCTTGGAAAAGATTAAGGATGCTTTGATAGCCGCGGTTAATTCTCCTGATTTTGAAGCCCTCTTGAAGAAAAAACTCTTCTTCAAGGCACTCACGGTGGGGGAAGAGGCTGATAAATTGGCTGCACTTCGTGAGAGCGAAACCGCCTGGCTCTTTTGGGATCTGAAAATTGAAGGGGTCAAGGTCAACCCGGCCGAATTGGGCATTCCAAGGCCCGAAAAATTTGACGCCTGGTGGCCGCCAAAGGGGTATAAACCTCGAATGAGCGGTAAGTAACAAGTGATGTGAGAAAGGGCCAGGGACAATATGGAGGATCACGAGCTACACCGCCGCCAAGGCGCTCGGCCTTTATCCCCGAAAGGGAACCCTCACTCCGGGAGGCGATGCCGACTTCGTTGTCGTTGATCAAGATCATACGTGGCGAATTGCATCGAAGGACCCGTTGGTCGCCTCCGACCTCAGTATTTATGAAGGGATGGATGTGAGGGGTGCGGCAAAAAGCTTCTATGTTCGCGGTATCAAAGTGTTCGAGGACGGTCAGCTTCGGGGCCAAGCAGGTCACGGGAGATACATCCGCCCCGTTAGTTGAGGCAGGGTATTAACCCCCGGAGCTAATTTTATTCCCTTCTATCGATCGTACCTCGATTCTGTGTAATAATGCTTCCTTTGTTATTAGAACGATATCCCTTGACAATGCAGACGGATCCACGGTAATGACATGGGAGCGTCGGTAGTGGTTAACACTGAGCGAATATAGCATGCAGGGCTCCACTGACCTGATATACCGTCTGGATGATATACCTCCGTGGCCACGGTGTCTTATCTACGGAATACAGTGGGCCTTGATCGTACTTCCCACCCTCACGATTTTCTCAACTATCTCCTCAGAGTACTTGGGCCTTCATGGAGGTGAAGAAGTCTTGTTTTTTCAAAGGCTCCTGGTAACAGTGGGGGGGGTAATGATCCTCCAGACCCTCTGGGGACATCGCTATCCCTTGCTGGACGGGCCAGCCTCAGCCCTCCTTCTCAGTTTCATCATCCTGGCCCCTCATGGGATTTCGGAGATCCAGGGGGGAATGATGGTAGGAGCTTTCTTCCTCGTCCTGTTGAGCGTTTTCGGACTCGTACGATATCTGGAACCTCTCTTCACGGACAACGTAATCGGGGTGATCCTCATCCTGATCGCCCTTACACTCATTCCTTACCTGGCGCCAATGGTCATCGGCGAAGGGCGAGGTTACCCCCACGGAGACCCCTCCGTGTTCGGTATCTCTGTCTTGGTCATCGTGGCGATCGCCCTTTTCAGCAATTGGCTTACCGGGTTTCCAAAGACAATTTCCCTCTTTCTCGGCATCATATTGGGAACTCTCCTCATGTGGGCCTTGGGTAGGATGGATATCATCGGTGTGAGGGAGGCGAACTGGTTCTCCCTCCCTCAACCGTTCCTTACCCGCCTCCCCCGGTTTTCTCTTCCGGCAACCATTACCTTTTCGGTTGCATACGTGGCGGTGATCATCAACGTGGTGGGGAGTATCTACAGCATTGGCGAGGTGGTGGGGAAAGAGGGGATGGCCGATCGGGTAAGCAGGGGGATCGCCGGCACGGGAATCGGGGGGCTTATAGCGGGGGCCTTGGGGGTCGTCGGGACAGTGAGCTTTGCCTTCAGCCCTGGCGTGGTCCTTATGACTCGGGTGGGGACCCGATTCGCGGTCACCGTATGCGGGGGGCTTCTATTCTCACTGGCATTCTTTCCTAAATTTCTTGCTATCTTGGCCTCGGTCCCCACCTCGGTTGTCGGGGCCGCTATGATCACGGCAATGGCGGCCCAGATTGGGGCTGGGATATCGGTCATCACGCGATCCCGACGGGCCCTGGATGGGCGGGATTACGTGGTTGTTGGGATTCCCATGCTCATGGGAGGGCTCGTCTCCATCCTCCCAGGAACATTCTTTGAGGCCTTTCCCTCCATGGTCCATGCATTGCTGAAGAACGGCCTGGTGGTGGGAATCGTGCTCGTTCTGACACTGGAACACCTCTTGCTCCCGAGGAGGTGATGGGATTTTCAGAGAAGGGAGGAGGAATGCGATGAAGAGGTTTAAGATTGAAGAATATATCACCATGGAAAATCCACATCCTGGCAAACCGTATCGGCCCGAGATTCTAACGAATGAGCATAAGGCTAAGAATCTCGGTGGAATGTTCGGCTTGCTCGTTCCGGGCAGCCAAGTGCCCTACCACTACCACAAAAACCGTGAGAGCATTATTATCATTATAAGCGGAGAAGCAACGGAAATCATCGAGGGCGAGGAGATTCCCATCAAAGCAGGTGACGTACTCCATATCCCCGCAGGAGAAAAGCATACGGTGATAAACAGGTCGGACAAGGATTTTCGCTACCTTGAATTCTATACCTGCCCGCCCCTCACAGCCGACTTCGTGGAGGTAAAGGGAGAGGGGGGATGATTTTTCCCTGCTCTGACTGATTCAGCCGAAAAGGCCCACGTGTGGTTGAGTAAATTTCTCTCATCGGAAAGTCAAAGAAAGGATTCTTAAGCCATATCTTTCCCAAGGAGGAATCGAAGCTCATGAGTATAAGGAATATCACGGTGATAGGCCTTGGGGCAATGGGAACCCCTATTGCGACATTCCTCTTAAAGGCAGGATACCAGGTAACAGGGTTTGACATCATTAAGAAGCGGATTTCCAATTTATTCCCGCTAGGTCTGAAGCTAGCTCACTCCCCTAAAGAAGCGGCAAAGGGAGCAGATCTCATCGTGTTATCTCTTCCTAACTGGGACATTGTGCGCGAGGTTGTGGAAGGGAAAGAAGGTATTCTGAAGGGGGCGCAAGGGGCTCAGATTATCGTTGACACGAGCACCGTACCACCATGGGAGACGAAGGCCATGGCGGAGAGGCTGGCAGGAAAGGGAATCGATTGGATGGATGTTCCAATCTCTGGTGCTGCCAATCAAGCAAGGGTGGGTAACATGGTTTTCATGGCTGGGGGGAAGGAGTCAGTCTTCAAAAAGGTTAAGCCGGTGCTCGATAGAGTGGGTAAGAAAACAGTCTACGTCGGGAAAAACGGCGATGCCGCCATGTTGAAGCTCGTCGTTAACCAGACGCTCTTCCTCAATCAGGCTGCGGCTATTGAGGGGTTAGTGCTTGGGCTCAAGGCCGGTCTTAATCCCGATATCATGCTCGATGTCTTGACCTCTGGGGCCGCTGGAAGCGATTTGATCGCGGCGCGTGGTCGCGACATGCTCACGGGCAATTTCGAACCGAAAGGTCCTGTATGGCTGGCCGTGAAGGACCTTGGGCTTGCATTAGAGAGCGCAAAGCGGTTTGGTGTTGTGCTACCCATGGCAGGACTGTATCAGCAGCTTCTGCTCAATGCTCATTATGCTGGCTGGGATGAGAAAGACGCCACAGTAGTCATGAAAATCTACGAACAATTGGCTGGGATCAAGAGAAAAGCTGCAAAGTCGCGTTCACGGACGAAAACGAAATGATACGGAGGATTGTTCGATTTGAAAGGGATATGCAGTTGTCTTTATCAGTAATCCACGGTTTACAAAGAACCTCTGTCACATCTCTCCACTTCTTGCAAGCATCGATTTCATTATTGATTTGGGAATATTCGGGTACTAATTGGCGAGCGTCAAGAATCAACTTCACCGCCATCTCTGCCCTCCTCTGATATACAGTTTCACAGGTATGGTTTAGCCACAATGAGATCCATTTTTCACGAAGAGGACGTCTTTTCTTCGAAGATCCCCCTATTGTATTGAAGATGCTAACGGCTATTTGAAAGACGCTGTCTTCGCGTCCACGGGAATCCAGTGAACGGATGATCCGGCTTTTTGGGGAGACGGGCATTGAGATCAGAGATGAGGAGAACGAAGAAACGATCCCCCACAAGTCTCCCATGGTAGAGAATGCCTTGGAGGATCATCGGGGCTGACATGGCATAACCGAAATCGAACAGTTCCCCTTGGTCATCCCTTATCGCATCTGGGAATAACGGCATAAAAGCCCCCGTTCCAGGTGACCGGGAAATAGACTCCCTATATCATTCAACGATCTCGTAACCCGCGGATTGCAGGGAGGAGCGAGTATAGATGAAGAGCATCTCACATGGCTCATCGAAGGGATTATGAAACCAATGCACTGCCCCCTTTGGAACCCAGACGGTATCCCCCTTCACCATTTCAAACTCCAGATCGTAGACCCCCCCTATACCCCCACCTGAGAGGATGTACATGATTTCCTCTGCGTGTTCATGAGTGTGCTTTTTATGGAACGACATTTTCGAAGCAAATCGACAATAGGCAAAGGTAAGATTTTGAGCTCCCACTGTTTCTTCGTCCACGATGACAACTCGGAAAGCATGCTCAAGATCTTTAATGGGTTCGTTCCGCCCGTCTTCTAACTTCAAGAGGTATTTATCTCGATATCTCATATTCTTCTCCTCAGTAAACGTGTGCTCACCGTCTGCATGAGCAATCAAGTTCGGTCAAAGACTTGACAAACTCAGAGAATATTTTTGATGGCATCATGGATTTAGAAGGCAAAGACGTTCCGAGAATATCTTGAAGGTCTTTTCGATTTGAACCAATGGGAATGCGGTGGGGGACCAGATTCTTGGGTCTGGTTGGACCTGATGCCAGATTGGATATGGAACGTTCTGAACCGGCCCATCTTTTCCATCGTTTCCCTCGTGATAGGAGAAAACGCCGACAACTAACAAACCTAGCCTTCCAGCTTAAAAGGTGGGGATGGAAAAAAATGCCGTTTCAGACCACGAATTCATGATCTGAAACGGCTTCGCCAAATTCATTTTCAAGCCTGATCGTCTTCTCTTCCTCAATCCATTGTATCTTTATTCCCGGTTGCTGGATTCCCTATTTCCGCCGCCTTGGGTGCAAACTTCTTTCTCAACAATTCCCTTCTAGGAGGGCTAAAGATATCGACAAAGAGGATCTGTTCGTCCAATACCTTCCAAGCATGGGGGATGTTGGATTCAATGAGATACCCATCACCCGGCCCCAATATGACCTTCTTCCCCTCCCTCGGCAGGCTCAGTTCAACCCTGCCAGCGATAATGTATCCTGCCTGTTCCGCCTCGTGTCTCTCCTCCGGCCAGGCCGTATGAGGCTCGAAACGATACATCACCATCATCATGCGATCTCGGACGACCAACTTCCTCGAGATCTTCTCGTTCACCTCCTCCCAGGGAATCTTGTCCCAGACGATCCAGGGCGGCATAGAAACTCCGTTGTGACTCTTCACATTCATCGATCGGACTCAAGTCGAGGACTATTCTTCAAACCCAAAAGCCCTGCCCTTAACACCATAGAGACCTGTGGGCTTGAATAGAATCACGGTAAACATCACCATAAAGGGGCCAACAAAAGCGAGAGCGCCATAGATGATCCCCCCCACCGAAATCACCTGACCCATGATCAAGGCAGAGATGAGGGTGCCCTTGATGTTGCCTAGGCCCCCAAGTATGACGGTAATGAATGCAAACAAGAGCATATCAAAGCCCATATACGGGGTGACCCCGACCAGGGGTGAGTTGAGGGCCCCACCAAACCCGGCGATGCCGCTGGCCACCACAAAGCTCACGGTGAAGATGCGGCGGATATTTATCCCCAGGCCTTGCACCTGGTAAGGATTCTCGATCCCCGCCCGCAGCGCCTTCCCGACGATCGTCTTGTTGAGAAAAAGGTGGATCAAACCGTATACGATCATGGCAATCCCGAAGATCAAAAGCCTGTAAAGGGGCACCTCAGCACCCAGGACAGGAATGAAGGTGTGAATGGGGGCGGCAACGGGTTTGCTCGCAAGGCCATAGGTATATTGAACGATCCCGATCCCCATCAAGAAGACGCTGAATGTCACCACCATGGTAAACATCAACTCTTTTCCGTATACCCGCCGCAACAGCTGGGTCTCCACGAGAAACCCGGCAGCTGCGGCTACAACCGTTCCGCAGAGCAACGCCAGGAGAAAAGATCCTGTGGTAGAAACGAGGCTGTAGGTCATATAGGCCCCGAAGGTATAGTAGACCATCTGCTCCATATTGACGATTCGCATGAGGCCAAAACCAATGGAGATACCGATTGAGACCAGAAAAAGGATGCCGCTGATACCCAGTCCGAAGATAAAGGCGACGATAAACATTTCAAGGGTCATGGTTTTACTTCCCTTCCCGGTTTTGTCCTTGTCGACGACCCCGCTTCCACTATGAGGCCCTTTCCGTGAAGAGCCTTTTTCCTTCTGCCGCTTAGTTTGCCTCCCAGCGTCTCAATAGTTCCCCACACCCCTCCCGTAAATCTGAAACACACAAATATCGTGAGAATGCCAACGGCCAACTCCCACCGTGCCACGAAAGTACTCACCAGGTCCTTGATCCCGAGAAAAGCAAGCGTTCCACAGAAAGGCCCGAACACACTCCCTGCACCTCCCAGGAGCGTCGCCACAAGGACTTCCGCAGCGCGAGCCGGCTCCGTGATGCTGGGATTCACAAACCCGTAATTGACGGCATACATGGAACCAGCCAAGGCCGCCAAGACGCACATCATGGTGTAACCTATCCACCTGATCTTGAACGTGTCGTATCCCAAGAATTTCATCTTCGTTTCATTCACTTTGATAGCCCGAAAGGTCGCCCCTATGGCGGATCTATCCAACCACGTGTACAAGATCAGGATCAGTACGAGGATTATCATGGCAAACCAGAAGAACTGCTCGGGCGATCTTAAATCCAACAAGGGTGTCTCATGCATTCGAGACCTGTACCACAATCCGTCATCCCCCCGTGTAATCGGGTACATGACCTTTTCCACCATAAACAGTCCCATGGCGCATGTGGCGGCGTTGATGAGCGCGAAGTAATCCCCTCGCAGTCTTATGAGAGCGGGACCCAGGAGTCCACCAGTCACGATACCCATGAGTATCGCCAGACACATTGCAACAAGTGGATTATGGCCCACATGGGCCAGATAAAGGGCGGCTGCATAGGCTCCGACCCCCAGGTAGAAGGGCTGGCCAAAAGAGACCATTCCCATATACCCATAGAGAATGTCATTTCCCATAATGTAGATGGAGAAGGTGCTGATTTCGACGAGGAAGGTCATCTTATTCGGGAAGAGATATCGCGCGATCACGATGAGGATCACCAGTACAACTGGGCCCCGAACGTATTTAAGAAGCGTGTCCATGTCCCTCCCAAACCCCAAAAGGTCTTTCAGTGGGTGGTCTGATCTATAGGTATTTTTCGAATTTCAGCTCTCGGATATCCCGCTTACTCGAAATTTCCGCCACCATCTTTCCTTCCTTCATAGCGTACACGCGATCGGCTATCTCCGCAGTCAATGGGAGGTTCTGCTCGATGATCACCAGGGTCGTCTGCTGACTGATCTTCTTAAAGGCGCTCTTCAGATCCGTAATCACATGGGGCGCTAGCCCTTCGGTCGGCTCATCCATTAATACGAGGTCCGGCTTGCCCAAAAGCGACTGGGAAATGAGGAGCATCTGTCGCTCCCCCCCGCTCAGGTTGCCTCCTTTCCTGTCCATCAATGCCTTCAATGGTGGAAAGAGTTGGAGGACGCCATCCCAATCGTAATCTCCAGTGGCATAACTCCCCAGTTCCAGATTTTCCCGAACGGTGAGATTCGCGAAGACATGTTTGTCCTGCTGGATGTATTTGAGGCCCAACTGGGCGACTTCATACGCTTGGAGGCTTCCTATATCCTGACCTCTGAAAAAGATCGCCCCCGTGTCTTGATTGAGGAAACCGGCTATCGTCCGAAAGAGGGTAGTCTTTCCCGCGCCGTTTCTTCCGACAACAACGACCACCTCCCCGGCATTTATCCTTAGAGAGACATCGAACAATACCCTTAATTTCTGGTAAGAAACATCGAGGTTCTTTACACCGAGTATTTCTTCATTACTCCTTTGAGCCATCATAACGTGTCCTATTTTAGCTCCGTTTCCACTTTCCAGTAGCTTCGTCTGACATAGGGGTCGTTGAGCGTCGCCTCGCAATCCCCGCAACAGATGATTTCACCTTCATGCATCACCGCCAGCCTATCGACGAATTCCTGGAGCTTGGATACCTTGTGCTCTATGACGAGGATCGTCTTGTCGTGGGAGTATTTCTTCAATACGCCCACGACTTCAGCGATTTCGTGGTCGCTCAGACCCGAAAAAGGCTCATCAAAAACCACTATTCTGGGATCGGAGACGAAGAGCATGGCGATTTCAAGTCGTTTCTTGCTGCCCAATGGCAGATTTCCTACACTTTCATCCCTCAAATGATCCAATTCTAGCATCTCCAGCGCTTCTTGAACTTTTTCGGCGATGGAAGGTTCTCTTAAGGTGCTGAAAAACATGCGGAGAGGGAGCGGTTTATCCTCCCTTTTCCTGAAATACGAAAGGCCCAAGTTTTCAAAGACGGTTAAGTTGTCGAAAACATGTACCAGTTGAAAGGTTCTTACGATTCCTCGCATCACCCTCGTGGCCGGGGATAAATGGGTAATGTCTTCTCCCTCGGAGAAAACAGCACCCTCATCAGGCAGGTAGAACCCGGTGATGAGGTTAATAAACGTCGTTTTCCCTGCCCCATTGGGCCCGATGATGCCTAATGTCTCCTTGCTTTCCATTTCAAGGTCGACCTTATTTACGGCCGTGAAATCCCCGAACCTCTTGGTAACACCTTTCGTCATCAATACTGGCTGGTCATGCATCATTACCCTCTGAGGATAGAAAGGCTGCATCCATGTTAGGTATCACCCCGGGGGTTCACCCCCGGGGTGATACCATCAGATTCGCAATGTTACGAGACTAATACCCCAAGCTCTTCAGCGAAGGGAGGGCCTTATCACCGCCGTAAGCCCCCAGGACCTTGAAGACATCATACTTGTCCCTCTTCTCACCCGGTTTCTTACCCTTGACCAAGAAGGCCAAGTACTTGCCCGTCATCTGGTGATCAAGCCTGAACTTGCTCGGACCTTTCACGGTCTCGAATGTCTTCGTGGCAAGAACCTTGCCGATTTTCTTGGAATCGACGCTGCCGGCCTTTTCCACCGCCTGGAGAAGTACGCTGGCGGCAGTATATCCGAGAACCGCGTAAGCATCGGGGGGAGATCCATACTTCTTCATGTGGTCTTGTCTCAATGCCCTGCCTTTCCCAGCCAGGTCCTTGCTGAACTCATCCATGTCATAGTAGTAGAATATTAGGGCATGCATTTGCGCCAAGGCATCTTCCGGAACGCCCATACCGACCTCGTAAGTGGTCCAGGTGTTGAAGAGCATGCTGTGTTTGTGGAGGCCCATATCATAGGCCTGTTTTAGACAGGTGATAGCATCCCCGCCGAAATGATTAGTTGAGAAGACGTCTGGCTTAAGGGCCAAGGCCTTATTAATGGCCGCCGAGTAGTCCGGGGCACCCTTGGGGAGCTCCTCAACACCGACGATCTTTCCGCCGAATTCCTTGACAGCGTCCCTTAATCCGTCAAGCATGGTGTGGCCCCAGGAATCGGTCCTGCCCTCCCAAAAAATCGTCTTTTTCCCCATCCCTCTGATCAAGGCATCACCCATGAGCCAGCCGATGCTCCAGGGGGTAAAGGCCACGGAATAAGTGGCGACAGCCGGGTTGCCTTTTCTGAAGGAATCAACCGCCGGGACGCAGCCCGGTATGTACGGCGTCCCCGTGATCTTCGTCTCTTCATTCAGGGCCGCCGCCATGGGATTATAGATGCTGCCAGTCACTCCGTGAACACCAGCTTCTACAAGTTCCCTGAAGCGCCGAACCCCAACGTCCAGCTTCAATTCATCGTCCTTGACGAGGAGTTCGACCGGGACCTTGCCCCAGGGCATGTTCAGACCGCCCTTTTTGTTAATCTGTTCAACCAGCAGCACAATGGCCATTCTCTGCGTTTCTGCCGCATGGGCCATCGCGCCACTGAGCCCTGTAATAAACCCCAATTTGAATACCTTGGGTTGTTTCTCTTGGGCCAGGGCAAGATCCGTGCTGAACATCAGGAGAATCGCGAAAATCATTACAAATGTGCATAATTTTTTCATCGTACTCTCCTCCTTAAGTCGGTTGGTCCGTGAAGGAAATTGACGGTGCAAAAACAAACCTCCATGTTCTTTGTTTA
>JABAOH010002253.1_pt1 | contig 40903 bp, 34 predicted proteins | sample 7062181 | NCBI WGS metagenome assembly JABAOH01 (sample SAMN14538630, study PRJNA623070) | marine sediment metagenome | biome: marine biome [ENVO:00000428]; feature: marine pelagic biome [ENVO:01000023]; material: deep marine sediment [ENVO:00002113]; isolation source: pool of 5 deep marine... | reverse complement strand
CATGGCGAGCATCTCCAGCTGCTTGTTGAGGACGACGAAGGTACTCAGGCCAAGGTCATCTGGTGGCAGGCAGACCAGTCGTCTCTGCCGGAAGGGCGGTTTGACCTGGCCTATGTCGTGCGAGCTAGCGACTACCGCGGACAGCGAGAGGTGCAGATGGAGTGGGTGGAGGCCCGGGTCGTTGAAGCGCCCGGGGTAGTGCTCCCGGTGGAGTTGCCACCGCTTGAGGTGGTGGACCACAGGGAAGCAGAAGACGGACGACGCATTCTAGAGGAGCTGAGGCGAGTCGAGGACCTGGCGGTATGGAGCGAGGCGCAACACAGGAAGGAGGTTGGTGGACAGGATCGATATGAGCTTGGCGGAGCGAGGGCTCTGGCTATCTACACAGCGCCACCCGGTCCAAGCGAGCTGCAGGCGGTGCTGGACACCGTCGTGCCGGAGAGGGTCTATCTATTTGCGAGGGACCCTGACTTAGATGAGATTCAGAGATTCTTGGAGCGTCTGGCCGGCTTGGTCAAGCATAGACTTGGCTCCTTTGCGGGTCGAGCAACGATCTCGCTGCTGGCAGCGGCGACTGCTCAGCGGGAGTCGACGGTACAGGTTGGCGTCGCTTGGCTTGCGGCTCAGCGACAGATCATCGTTGTGGGCCAGAAGGGCGACGAGTTGGAGCTCGCTGCGTCTGACAAGGCGATGAGGCAGGATGTGTTGGATCTGGAGGAGGTGGCAATGCCGCTGAAAGGCGCGCTAGAGGAGACTGCAGCGTATCGGAAACACTTCAAGCGGGCGTCTCCAGAGGCGCTCTTTGGGCATCGGCGCCGCGTTGTATAGAATGTGACAGTGTGATAGAATAGCGAGATTGATGTGTAAGGAGCCTGTCGGAGGCGAAGGGAGGCGGGAATGCTGCAAGACGTCACCACGATGATAGGACGGCGCGCGATCATTGCCGGGGTCGTCTGCTTTATTGTGGGCTGCCTGATCGGCTGGATGCTCTTTGGCTGGGTGATCTGGCCAGTGCAGTACGTCAATGCTGATCCCTATGATCTCCGACTGGAACAGAAACAGGTCTACATAAGACTCGTCGCTGATTCCTACAGCGTCAACGAAGATGGGGAATTGGCACGGCAGCGGATGGTTGGCTTTGACAGAAAAGAGATCGGGGAGATGCTGGCCACGCTCATCGCAGAGGCCGAGGAGGTCGGCGACGGCGAGGCCAAACGTCGTTTCCTGTACCTTGCGATGGCTCTGGACATCACGCCTGAACCCGTGGCCCCAGGCCCTGAGCCGGCACCGGAGCCCGTGGCTGGAGGGATCGCAGGGAGGCTTCGCTCGTTGCTGCCTGTCTGTGGAGTCCTTTTCCTCGCACTTCTCATACTGGCGCTCATCGCTATCATCGTGTTCCGTTTCTTGCAGCGTTCTGGCAGGCTCCCCAGCCGGGTACCGTGGGAGGAGGTGGGCGCTCCCGCAGCGCCTGAAGAGGCAGGTCTGGGGCACTTCGTCACTACCTACAACTTTGGGGATGATGGGTACGATACGTCGTTCAACATCGAAGCGCCGGGACCCGAGGGGGAGTTCTACGGCGCCTGCGGTGTGGGCTTCTCCGAGATCATGGGTGAAGGGAGCCCAGACAAGATCGTGGCCTTCGAGATATGGCTCTTCGACAAGACAGACATGGACAACGTGCAGACGATCACCAACGTGGTCATGAGCGACTTCGCGTACAACAACGAAATCCTGCGAGCCAAGATGACAGATCGCGGGGAGGCGGTCCCGGTGCAGAAGGGCAGGCCGATCATCATCGAGGCGGTGGGTTTGCAGTTGAGGGCTGAGATCGCTGATTTCGCCTATGGGACCGATGCATCGATGCCGGCCAACAGCTACTTCGAGAGCTTGACTACTGAACTGGTCCCCATGTTTAGGGTTTGAGCACAATAGTGGACAGTGTCGCGGGTCGGTCGGCTCGATATCGCTCCAGACGTCAGCTGATGGGCTCGGTGGATTGGACTGGCGCGCGGCGAAGGCGATGTGAACCGAACGGAACGTCCACTTGGTGCAGCATCAACACAGATTCATAGACCGTCATTCGGAGGCAGCATAACCCAGAGTGTGATGCCTCCGATGTTCATAATAGTTCAGTCTCTAGAGGAACGCTGGGGGTCTTGGCGCGCCTGTGGGGAGGGAGCAACTGAGGCAGGAGGGTCGGGGTGGATGAGGTAATAATGCCCAAGCTGGGCTTGACCATGGAAGAGGGCACCATCGTGCGCTGGCTGAAGGAGGAGGGCGACACTGTAGAAGAGGGTGAGATTCTCTTTGAGGTGCAGACGGATAAAGTGGTGATGGAGGTGGAGTGCACAGCGTCGGGCGTATTGGCCAGGATATTGGTGCATGAAGATGAGACTGTGCCTATAGCCCAGGTGGTGGCCTACATAGCTGCACCCGGCGAGGAGGTGCCCGAAGCCATCCCCGGAGTCCATCCTGCCGAGGAGGTGCGGGTGGAGGAGGTCACGGCAGCACCTCCCGTCGCTGCTGCCGCGATCGCGGCCACTCCTGCCGCCAGGAGGCTGGCACGAGACAAGGGCATAGATCTGGGCCAGGTGAAGGGCTCTGGCAAGGATGGGATGATCGTAAAGCAGGACGTCCAAACAGCAGTGGAGCATGCCCAGGCGATGCCGGGTGCTGCTGAGCCTGCTCCAGGGAGCCCGAAGGCATCGCCCGCCGCGCGACGAGTGGCTCGCGAGCATGGCATCGCACTAGGAGTTGTGCCAGGGTCTGGCCCGGACGGACGCATCGTGGAACAGGATGTCTTGGATTTCGTGGCGCAGCCGAAGGAAAGCCGTGTCGAAGAAGAGGGATTGCTCTCCTTACACCCCATTCACAAGCTGATGGCAGAGCGCATGAGCCAGAGCTTCTCCGTGGCACCCCACTTCTACCTGGGGGTGGAGGTCAAAGCCACGGCTCTCGTGGAACTCAGGGACAGGCTGCTTCCCATCTGTGAGAAGGAAGCTCAGGTGCGCCTGACGTTCACCGATCTTCTGGTGAAGCTGCTCGCGGCTGCATTGCGAAACCATCCCCTTGCCAACGCGACCTGGGAGGACGGAGGGATTCGGGTGTTCCGTGAGATCAACATAGGGCTCGCCACCGCCATTGACGAGGGGTTGGTCGTCCCGGTCGTCAAGGCCGCAGACGAGCTAACTCTGGCCGAGATAGCCGCGGCCCGAAGCGAACTGGCGGAAAAGGCAAAGGCAGGGAGGCTCACTCTCGATGAAGTAACCGGGGGGACTTTCACCCTCACCAATCTGGGGATGCTGGGCGTGGATGTCTTCCAGGCCATCATCAATCCGCCACAGAGTGCGATCCTGGCCACTGGTCGGATACTTGAGCGTCCCGTGGTGGAGGATGGGGAGGTGGTTGCCAGGCCAACGATCTATCTCACCCTTTCTGTGGATCATCGGGTGTTGGACGGGGCGACCGCAGCGCGTTTCCTGCAAGAGTTGCAGACGCTCATCGAGGACCCGTATGAGTTCTTCCTCAGGGACGCTGTGTAGTCGGTAGGGTGGGCGCCACCAGCTAGGATCCGGCCAAAGGAGAGGTCCAATGGCAGTCTACGCGCCTCAGCGTCGGAAGCTGGGGGAGGTAACGCGAACCTTGGTCGATGCCGCCATGGGGCGAGATGAGGCCGAGGTGGTCATTCGTGGCGGTAGACTGGTCAACGTACACACGGCTGAGATCCAAGACGGGGTTGATGTGGCCATCAAAGCTGGCCGTGTCGTCCTGGTTGGCCAGGCTGAGCACACCATAGGCGGTGGGACGGAACTGATAGACGCCAGCGGGTATTATCTCCTTCCGGGATTGATGGAGGGACATGTCCACATCGAGAGCAGCATGATCACCCCCACTCAGTTCGCCCGCGCCGTCTTGCCCCATGGGACGACGGCTGTGTTCATCGATAACCACGAACTGGCCAATGTGCTCGGCATCGAGGGCATCAAGGTGATGATGGAGGAGGCTCGACACCTGCCCTTGAAGGTGTACTTGGCCATGCCTTCCTGCGTGCCGGCGATGCCAGGCTTCGAGGACGCAGGCGCGGTCATCGGTCCACCGGACGTGAGTGAGGCCATGGGCTGGGACTACGTGGCGGGGTTGGGGGAGATGATGAATATGCCTGGCGTGATAGACGGTGATAGGGACGTCCATGCCATACTGCGGGCGACACTGGACGCGGGAAAGGTGGTGACGGGGCATTACTCCATCCCTGAGACGGAGCGCGGCTTGCAGGCTTTCATCGCCGCAGGCATCAGTTCCTGTCATGAGTCCACTCGCATGGAGGATGCCTTGGCGAAATTGCGTCTGGGCATGTTTGTCATGCTTCGTGAAGGGTCCGCCTGGCACGATTTGAAGGAGACGATTCGCGCTATCAGCGACACGGGCGTAGACAGCCGGCACGCGATGATTGTGACCGACGACACACACCCCGACACGCTGATCAATGTGGGTCATTTGAACCACGTAGTCAGAAGAGCCATCGAAGAGGGTCTGGAACCAGTGCGGGCAGTCCAGATGGCCACCGTCAACGTGGCCGAGTACTTCCGTCTGGGTCACGACCTGGGAAGCGTTAGCCCGGGCAAGTGCGCCGACATCATCTTCGTGCGGGACTTGAAAGAGATGCGGGTGGACAAGGTCCTGGTGGATGGTGTGCTGGTCGCCGAAGGAGGACAATTGTCGGTGGAGTTGCCTGACTTCAGCTACCCCGACTCGGTACGGCATTCCGTGCGCTTGCCTCGCGCCCTCGGAGAGGACGACTTCATGATTCGAGTTCCCGATGGTGCGTCCAGTGTCACCGTGCGAGTGATCGAGGTGCAAGGTGGGCAGGTGGTCACCAGGCACGTGCAAGTGGAGCGACCCGTTCTTGACGGGACCGTGGCCGCATCCGCGAGTGCTGACCTGGCCAAAGTGGCCTCGGTGGAGAGACACAAAGCCACTGGACAGATCGGGCTGGGGTTCGTCACAGGGTTTGGTCTCAAGGACGGAGCTGTGGCTTCCACGATTGCCCACGATAGCCACAACCTGCTTATCGTGGGCACCAACGAAGCCGACATGGCTTTCGCCGGTAACACGCTGGTGAGGGCCGGTGGGGGTATGGTGGCGGTCCGCGATGGCGAAGTGCTGGCTCTCGTTCCGCTGCCCATCGCGGGGCTAATGTCACAGGAACCGGTGGAGGTGGTCGACGACGAGGTGCAGGCTCTGGCTAGGGCCTGGCACGAGCTGGGCTGCGACCTGCCTTCGCCTTTCATGACCATGTCCATTCTCGCTCTGCCGGTCATCCCTGAGCTACGCATCACCAACCGGGGTTTGGTGGACACTGTGCAATTCACACGTGTAGACACCGTGATCGCATGAAAATCTGACACGGGTTGGAGAGCGTGACGGCACGCGTAGCCTAGCGGTGGACACAACTACGGCGACGACTTAGGGTCAGCAACTTCATTCTTGGTGGGAACGAGCGATGCCTCTGGGTGCTCACATTTCCATCGCTGGCGGCGTAGACAAGGCCATTCTCCGTGGCCATGACGTCGGCTGTGAGACCATTCAGATCTTCACCAGGAGCCCCCGCCAGTGGCGCCCGCGCGTCCTGGACGAGGAAGAGGTCCTCCGGTTTTGCGAGAATAAGCAGCACACCGGGATTGACCCTGTGGTAGCTCACGATTGCTACCTGATTAACCTCGGCTCCCCCGATGAGGAGTTGTGGCAGAAGTCGATGCGGGTGTTCGTCGAGGAGCTCGGGCACTGCCAGCAGCTGGGCATCCCCTACCTGGTCATCCATCCTGGTTCTCACGTCGATACTGGGGAGGAAGCGGGATCGAGACGCATCGCCCAGGCCCTCGATCAGGCCCGCGAGCAAGCCGGAGGACACCAGGTGGAAGTGCTGCTGGAGATAACCGCTGGACAGGGGACGAACCTGGGACACAGTTTCGGGCAACTAGCTCAGCTGTTGGACCTAGTCGCAGATGACAGCTGGCTGGGGATCTGTTTCGACACCTGTCATGCCTTTGCCGCGGGCTACGAGCTGCGCACGCGTGAAGGATACGAGGGTACTTTTCGAGAACTGGATGAGTTGATCGGCCTGGAACGCCTCAAGGTCATTCACCTCAACGATGCGAAAGGCGAGCTTGGCAGTCGCCTGGATCGTCATCAGCACATTGGCCGTGGGAAGCTGGGCCTGGAGCCTTTTCGTTTGCTACTGAACGACGACCGTTTTCGGGATCTGCCGATGGTGCTGGAAACGCCCAAAGGGCCTGATTACGAAGAGGACAGGCAGAATCTTAGAGTATTGCGTGATGTTATAGCCTCTACATCTTGATTTGAGTAGTTGTCTCGGAGTATCCGGGAGGGTTCATGTCTAGTTCAAAGGATAGGGAGCGTTTGGTGATCATCGGCGGTGTGGCAGCAGGGATGAGTGCCGCGGCACGGGCCCGCCGTACTAACGGGGATCTGGAGATCGTGGCCTTCGAGAAGACAGGGTATGTGTCCTACGGTTCTTGTGGCTTACCCTATTTCATCGGCGGCGTGGTGAAGAACGCCGACGACCTCATTGCGAGGACTCCAGAGCAGTTTGCCCAGCAGAACATCGAGGCCCGCACGCACCACGAGGTGCGGGCTATCGATACGATGAACAAGCAGGTCACCGTGAGGGACCTGGAGGGTGGGCGAGAATTCACGCTTGAGTACGACAAGCTGGTCGTCGCCAGTGGTGGGACCGCCCTCAGGCCTCCCATCCCCGGAGTAGACCTGGAGGGCGTGTTCGTGCTGCGAAATGTAGAGGATGGCATCGCGGTCAAGGAGTTCATCGCGCACGAAAAGCCTCGACGTGCGGTGATCATCGGCGCAGGATACATCGGAGTTGAGGTTGCCGAGGCTTTCACGGGGCTGGGGTTGGAGACCACGATGTTGAACAGGCCTTCCCAGGTTCTCAACAACTTCGATCCAGACATCGCGCAGTTGATGCAGGACGAGTTGGAGCGGAATGGTGTCAAGATATCGGTGGACGATACGGCCTTGGGCGTAGAAGGAGACACCAGCGGTCGAGCGCGGATGGTGCTCTCGCAGCAGGGGCGCTACGAGGCGGACCTAGTGTTGATTGGAGCAGGCGTCCGGGCCCAATCCCGGCTGGCCGAGGAAGCAGGCATCGCATTGGGGGCGAAAGGTGCTATTGCTGTGGACGAGAGGATGCGCACCAACGTGCCCGACGTATATGCAGCGGGTGACTGTGCGGAGACACGTCACGCGCTGCTTGACAAGCCTTCTTATATCCCTCTGGGAACTACGGCCAACAAGCAGGGGCGTGTGGCTGGAACCAACGCGGCCGGGGGAGAGGCTGCGTTCACCGGCGTTGTCGGCACGGCCATCACTAAGGCCTTCGAGCTAGGAGTGGCGGTCACCGGTCTGACCGGGAAGGCCGCTGAGGAGTCGGGAATCCCTGCACGAGCCCAGACGATCAGGCATGGAACGAGAGCGCATTACTACCCGAGCCCCGGACCGATGCACATCAAACTTGTGTGGGATTCTGAAGACGGTAGGCTGCTGGGAGCTCAGATTGCAGGGCCGGTGCCGGAGGCGAAGCGTATCGATGTCTTCGCCACGGCTCTGCATCATGGTTTGACCATCGGGGACTTGCAGCGGTTGGATCTGAGCTACGCTCCTCCTTTTGCACCAGTATGGGATCCTATCCTGGTGGCAGCTAACGTGGCGGCTAAGAATTAGGGAGGCCGGTGTGATTCTAACCGAGCCTTTGAGAAAGGCAGTTCGCCTCTACCCTCGCAAGCGCGCCGTGGTATGTGGAGATAGCTCCTGGACGTATTCCGAGTTTGGACAGCGAGTTGACTGCCTATCGCAAGCATTGCGTTCTCTTGGAATAGAGAAGGGCGATAGGGTGGCTATCCTGCACCGCAACTGCCACCGCTACCTGGAGTGCTATTTCGGAGTGATGCAGATCGGCGCGGTCTTGGTGCCCATGAACTACCGGTTGAGTACCTCCGACTGGCTTGACATAATTAGAGATTCCGAAGCGAAGATCCTTGTCGTGGATGAGTACTTGCGTGAGCGAGTAGAATCCGTTGCGGATTTGGAGGGCGAGAAGTGCAAGGTCGTGTGGGCGGGTGATAGTGTCAGGGAGAAGGGAAGTGGGTGCGAAGAACCGAGCTACGAGTCACTTCTGGAGGAGGCCAGCCCGGCAGGTCCTCCCATTGCGGAGATTGGGGGGGACGACCTAGCGCAGATCTACTACACCAGTGGAACGACCGGTAAAGGCAAGGGAGTGGTGCTCACCCATCGCAACGTCTACGTACACGCGCTAGGAACCATAGCTGAGTTCCAGCTCACCGATGCTGATGTCTGGATTCATGCTGCCCCTCTGTTTCACCTTGCAGACGGCTGGGCCACCTGGGCCATTACCTGGGTGGGGGGAGTGCACGTGATGGTGCCAGAGTTCAGAGAACAGGCGGTCTTGGAGGCCATCGAGCGCGAGGGAGTGACCATCACCAACATGATTCCCACCATGCTGAACGCCCTGGTGAACTATGCCGACGTGGCCAAGTATGACTATGCTAGCCTGCGTCTGCTGCTCAGTGGCGGCGCTCCCATCGCCGGGAAGTTGGTGGAGCGCATCATGGAGACCTTTGGCTGTGAGTACGCTCAGACCTATGGCATGACGGAGACCAGCCCTTACCTCACAGTATCCACGTTGAAGGATCACCTCAAAGGGTTGAGTGACGAACAACAGACGCGATTCCGAGCCAAGACCGGTCGCGAGTTCATCACCGTGGAACTGAGGGTCGTCAACGCAGAAGGCGAGGATGTAGAGCCGGATGGCGAGGAAGTGGGGGAGATCATCGTTCGCGGCGACAGCGTGACGTCCGGCTACTGGAACTTGCCTGAGGTCACCGAGGAGGCCATCAAGGATGGTTGGCTATACACCGGAGACATGGCGGTCGTAGACGAGGAAGGATACGTGAACATCGTGGATCGCAAGCGGGACATGATCATCACCGGAGGGGAGAACGTATACTCAGTCGAGGTGGAGAACGTGCTGTATTCGCATCCCGCGATACTAGAGGCCGCGGTGATCGGAGTTCCAGACGAGAAGTGGGGGGAGGCCGTGACGGCCGTCGTCGCCCTCAAACAAGGCCAGGACGCCTCTGAGGAGGAGATCATCCAGTTCTGCAAGGAGAGAATGGCCAGCTTCAAGGCGCCCAAGTCTGTGGATCTCGTCTCAGCGTTGCCCAAGACCGGCTCCGGCAAGATATCGAAGAATGTGTTGCGAGACGAGTACTGCAAGGCGCCCAGCAGGAGAGTGCACTAGAGCGCGGCGTGTACGCCGAGTGGTCACGGCACGGCCGGATGTCAGCAAGATTGGCAAGGAGGGCGGCCTTAACGATATGGGCGGGAGTCGTTATCGAGCGGTCTCCGAGACCTCGTTGAGCACCGCATGCAATAGCCCTTCCATGCGGCTTCTGAGTGTAGCCGAGAGTTCGGTGCTCCAATCGATTGTCTCGGGCTGTATGCCATAGACAACGATGGGAGGCAGTGGCTGACCGAGGTATGTGGCCAGTTGCAGGACGTTCAGCACCTCCATCTGGTGCAAGGAGAGAGGAAGGCGTTCAACATCCTCTGCGATCTCCTGTGGTGAGAAGCGGTAGAGGGTCCCAGGCTGCGCGCCACCGTCCACTGCATCGATGATGATCACCCGCTCGTGGCCTATCATGAGATCCAGCAGGTTCAACCCCGCTGTGCCACCATCAACCACATGAACGTATGCTGGCAGGCTTCGCTTCTCCAACTCGCGGACCGCGTGAATGCCCACTCCCTCGTCTCCCAGAAGCAGGTTACCCACACCGACGATCAGGATGCGACTTTCCGATTCTTCAGTCACCTGCAATCACACAAAGCACTCCCAGAGGGATGCACAATCTAGGCTCCCCCTGGGAGAAATGTACAGTCTACTACGTCTGGCTACGACTTCGATTGGGATCCCTGACTGCCGCCGCCTTTGGGCTAAGCTTTGACCTCGCCGGACATGAGGCGTCGGGCAGCCTTGGTGGAGTTCTTCAGCAGCCAGGCGATGGTCAACGGTCCCACTCCACCGGGCACAGGGGTAATGGCGGCTGCCACCTCTTTCACCTCATCGAAGGCCACATCGCCACTCCAACGCCAGCCTCTCTCCACGCTTGGGTCGTCCACACGGCTGGTACCCACGTCTACCACCACTGCGCCGGGCTTGACCATGTCCGCCTTGATCATTTCTGGCACGCCCACGGCTGCCACCAGGATGTCAGCCCGGCGCGTCTCGGCGGCCAGATCACGAGTACGGGTGTGGCAAATCGTAGGCGTCCCGTGCCCGCGGATGCACAGCATGTAGAAAGGTTTGCCCACGATGTTGCTCCGGCCCACGATAGTCACATTCTGGCCGTAGACCGGGTGGCCTTCCCTCTCCAGCATGTCGATGATGCCCGAAGGGGTGGCAGGAACCAAGCAGTCTTCGCCCAGCGATAGCAGCCCGATATTCACAGGGTTGAGCCCATCCACATCCTTGGCGGGCGAAATGCGTCGCTGAAGAGCCTTCTCGTCCACCTGGTCTGGCACAGGCAGTTGCACCAGCATGCCGTGCACCGTTTCATCTGCATTCAGCTTGTCGATGAGGTCGAGGACCTCTTCAGTGGTGACCGTGGCCGGCAGATGATGGGTCTTGGAACGGATGCCCACTTTCTCGGAGTGCTTGCCTTTGTTGCGCACGTAGATCGCACTGGCCGGGTCGTCTCCAATGAGGATCACCTCCAGCCCCGGCGGCATGCCGTACTTGGATGTCAGTTCAGCGACTTCCTCCTTCACCTCCTCGCGAACCTGCTCGGCAATTGCTCTGCCATCTATGATTTTCGCTGTCATAGGCTTCGTCCTCCTTACGTTGTTCTGCTTGCTGCTATACTACCGCGCACTAGCCAGCAGCCCCTTTTCTTCCAGAAGGCTGCGGGGACTGACCATGTTCTTTTCCAGGGCCAGCGCCTTGGGTGGCAGCCCAAAGGCCAGGCCCATCAACTGAGTGATGTACAGAATAGGCAACTCATAGTCACGTTCGATCTGCCCTTGTCGCGCATCCAGGTTCATGTGGCACAGGGGGCAAGACAACACCACAGCCTCGGCCCCTACCTCGTGCGCATCGTCGAGGATCTTTCCGGTCAATTGCAGGGCCAGGTCTGTCTCGGTCATGGACATGGAGAGTGTCGCGCCACAGCACTCGGTCTTGTATGACCAGTCTAGGCTCTCCGCACCCAGGGCGTCCACGATGTGGTCCAGGTCCATGGGATACTCAACGTGCTGGGCCTTGGTAACCTTCGGGGGACGAGTATAGACACAACCGTAATAACAAACCACTCTCAGTCCTTCCAACGGATTGCGAACCCTCTTGGCTATAGCTGGAAGACCGACGTCCTCGGCTAGAACATCGACCACATATCGCACATCCAAGCTGTGTTGGTACTCGTACCCAAGTTCTTCATCTATCCGCCGCTTGAGCTCGGGCTCGATCCCCACGTCGTGCAGTGCCCACATGAAACGAGAGAAGCATCCCAGGCATGCGGCCATTACTTCCTCGAAGCCCCGGCGCTCGATGAGTGCCAGATTCCTCATCGCCATCTGTGTAGATAGGAAGTGATCTGTGGCGTGAGCGGGGGTGCTTCCGCAGCAGACCCACCCTTTTGGCTCCACTAGTTCGATGCCCAACTCTCGGAACACAGCCTTGATGGAGTCGTTCAGTTCGGAGGCCGTGGAGTGCAAAGAGCAGCCTGGGTAGTAGGCCATCTGATCCCCTGTGACGCGCTGGGGACTGACACGCCTGGGGTAGGATGTTCGTCTGGGGAGCAGGCTGAACTTCCCTTTCCGAATCATGTCCAGACCCATGGGGAGCTCTTTGAACGGGTCACCACTCCGCAGCCCCAGCTCGGCAGCCAAGCCCAATTCGTAGGTTCGGCCCAAGAGGCGTACATCTCTCAGGAAGATGTCGTACAATCGCGGCATGGCGGGAACGCCTGGTTCGACGCCTCTCTCCCGACTGATGGCCTTCAGTTCGTCCATCACGCGAACGAGGTCGATTCCTTGGGGGCAACGCGTGCTACAAGCCTGGCAGGAGCTGCAAAGCCAAATGGTCCTTGACTCGAGCACCGCGTCTTCCTTGCCGAGCTGAAGGTATCGCATAACCTGGCTGGGGGTCAGGTCGAAGTGCTCAGACAGGGGGCAACCGCTGCTGCACCTGAAACACTGGTAGCATGAGTAGATGTTCTCACCACTGCGTTCCTGGATAAGTCGAGCCAGCGTTTTCTCTTCTACCTGAACGTCTGTCGTTGTCATCCCCATACTTCCTCACGCACAATATGAAGCTTCAGATGGTCTATAACCCTGCTTCTCTCAAGAGGTCCGGTACCCACTTCTCCCAACCCAGTGCCATGATGTGGACACCTTGGCAGAGATCCTTCATACCTTTGATCAACCGTGCTCCTATCTCGACGCTCTTCTCTACCCTATCCGTTGCCTCATCCATCTCGTCGATCAGATCGTCCGGCACAAAAACACCAGCCACGTTGCTATTCATGAAGCGGGCCATACCGGCAGACTTGAGGAGGATGATTCCTCCCAGGACAGGGACGTTCAGATGCTCAACTTCCTTCATGAATTGGCTGAACTGGTCTAAGCTATATACCGCTTGTGTTTGGAAGAATTGAGCCCCAGCCTCTATTTTGCTCTCCATCTTGATGATCTGAGGCTCCAATGGGTTGGCGCCAGGGCTCACGACGGCTCCAATGCAGAAATCAGGTTTCCCCGACAATTCTTTTCCCGCCAGATCGTGGCCTTCGCACAGCGTCTTCACCGTGTGTATGAGAGACACGGAATCCAGATCGAAGACGGGCTTGGCCGCCGGATGGTCTCCCAAGGACACATAGTCGCCAGTAAGGCACAATACATTCTCGATGCCCAAGACATAAGCGCTGAGGAGGTCTGATTGCAGGGCTATGCGGTTTCTATCCCTGCAGGTGAGCTGGAATATGGGCTCGGCGCCACTTTTCTTTAGGAGGTGACTCACAGCCAGGGAGCCCAGGCGCATGACGGAGCTCTGCTGGTCGGTGACGTTGAAAGCGTCCACTTTGTCGCGGAGCAAACCCACCTCTTCCAACATCTTCGTTGTGTCCACTCCTTTGGGTGGGCCTGCCTCCGAGGTAATCACAAATCTACCATCAGCGAAGAGTTCGGCAAGTTTCATACTCCACTCTCTTTCCTATTTCTCCGCTTGCTCTAGAGCCCAGAATGTTGTGCTTCGCAAAGCCTTAGGTGGCTCTCCCTTGGCGTAGTCCTTCGGCGTGTGGATTTCCCTGAGTTTGTCCAAACGGTTGAGCTTCTTCAGTCGCTTGTAGATCAGTTCCCACCCACAGGGACGGACGTCGGGCTGATGCTCGCATTTGCCATCCCTGGCGCCTCCGCACGGGCCGTTGATCAAGCTCTTTGTGCAGGCAGTTATGGGGCAGATACCGGCTGTGTAGTCCAGTAGACATTCACCACACTCGGCGCAGCGTTCGCTGCCTCGCCACTCTCCCTGCGATCCCCCCATGGAGAGAGTATTGCAGCCGGGGTGTATGACCTTGTCCACGACCGCCGCGGTGGCCTGCACCCCCACGCCGCAACAGAGCACCAGAAGAGAGTCGCTGGACAGGATCTTGTCTGTATAGGGCTGCAGTCCAGTCTTGACGAGGGCCTTCTGGCACAGGAAGTCGAGCACGGTCCAGCCAGACACCTTCTTGCCCGCCTGTTCCAGATTCGCTTTCATGCTCAGGACTTCGCTCTCGCCGCCGGTGTGGGATGCTTCGGCGCATCCCCGGCAGCCCAACAAGAAAATGGCACTCTCACCCTCCAGTGAGCCTAGGATCTCTTCCAAGGGCTTCTGTTCAGAAACAAGCATTTCCTACCTTTCTTTCTCGAGTTGCCAGCATTCGCTGCGACTGGCCGGCTGACCAACTCTGCTTCGAAACGAACGGCAGCTGTCAGCGCCTCCTCCCGAGGAACTTCTCCACACGCTTCAGCAGGTCATCCGGAGTGACCGGCTTGTCCACATAGTCGTCCGCTTCCAGCATCATACCATCAGTCACCGAAAAAGCCGTCTCTCCCATCCGTTGCGACAGGCTAGTCAGCATGATGACTGGGATCTTGGACAACTCTGGGTCACTCTTGAGCGCTTCACAGACCTTGAAGCCATCCTGCTCTGGCATGATGATATCCAGGATGATCAAGTCCGGATTGACTTCTCCGACTTTCTTGAGAGCTTCATCTCCGTTGTAGGCCACAGCGACATCATATGGCGCGCTCTCGAGGACAATCTTTGTCGCTTCCACAAAGTCGGGGTCATCGTCGACAAGAAGTATCTTTGCCGGATCAGCCATTTGTCTCCTCCAATTTGAATGTTCGCGCTAGCATCGCCTACCTGCTGCTCTCCAAGAGCTTCTTCACGCGCTCGAGCAGGTCCATTGGCGAGATGGGCTTCTCAACATAGTCTTGCACGTCCATCGCCAAGCCAGTCTCCAGTTCATACCGTCTGCGGCTCGCATCTTCCCTGACCGACGTCAGAATCAGGATGGGCATCTTGCCATACTTGGGGTTCTCCCTCAACTCTCGAACGACAGCAAACCCATCCTTCTTAGGCATCAGAAGATCGAGGATGATCAGGTCTGGGATGTCTTCTCTTACCTGGTCCACGCACTCCACACCGTCGCGAGCCGTACGTATGTCGTACGGTTGGGTTGCGAGGATAGTCGTTATGGCGTCCAGAATGTCAGGATCGTCATCTACCACCAAGAGCTTCGGCTGTTTCTCCATTCTTTCTCTCTCCTACCGAAGTCAAACGATTGGTCTGGGCAGCAACTGCGCTCTCTCAACGATTTCCGGTACGATCTCTTCCCAGGCGACAGCCATGATGTGGACTCCCTGAACACCTGGGATGTCCCTAATCTGTTCGATGAGCTCACAGGCGATATTGACTCCTTCTTGCTTGGCGTCCGACGCGTCTTCCATCCTCTTGACTAGCTCGTCAGGGATCATCAGGCCCGCCACGTATTTCTTCATATAGCGCGCCATTCCGGCCGATTTCATAGGAATCAGCCCGGCCAAGATGTAGACTTGTTCGTGGAGACCTTGATCGCGCACCATCTCCATCCACTTGGCAAAGCGGGGAATGTCGAAGACAGCCTGTGTCTGAATGAAATCGGCCCCAGCTTTGATCTTCTTGGCCAGCCGCAGTACCCGAAACTCAAAGGGGTCGGCGAAGGGGTTGGCCGCAGCTCCGATGAAGATCGGCACGTCCCCGGAGATCTTGTCCCCGCTCAGGAAGAGTCCTTCGTCCCGCATGGTCTTGACCATCTGTTCCAGCTGGATAGAGTCGATGTCATGGACGTTCTTGGCTGTGGGATGGTTGCCGAACTTCTGATGGTCACCCGTAAGGCACAACAGGTTGCGTATGCCCAGGGCCACGGCGCCCAAGATGTCGCTCTGCATGGCCAGTCTGTTTCTGTCGCGCGTTACCATTTGCATCACAGGATCTATTCCCATGTCCCTCAGGATGGCACACGCTGCCAGACTGGACATGCGTACGATGGCCGTCTGGTTGTCGGTGACGTTCATGGCGTCGCAGCAGTCCTTGATGTGCGCGGCAGTCTTGCGCACGAAGTCAGCGCTGCCGCCCTTTGGAGGCCCCATCTCCGTAGTCACCGCGAAATGGCCTTCAGTCAGAACCTTCTCCAAGTTGCTCCCACTCTTCATGTCCCCCACCTGCCGTGATTAGCCTACCTGAACCTCAGTCGCCGAAGACCCTGATGCCAGCCGGTTGACCCTTGGGCAGCGTGAAAACGAACTTCGCTCCAGATTCTACGCCGTCGTAGGGTGACTCAGCCCAGATCTCACCCTGGTGAGCTTCCACGATTCTCCTGACTATGGAAAGACCCAATCCCGTGCCCTTGGCTGCCGCCCCTGCCTTGCCCCGGTAGAACTGCTCGAAGAGGTGAGGCAGATCTTCGGGAGCGACGCCAATACCGGTGTCCATGACGGCAACTTCGAGGTGGTCATTTAGCTCGCGGGCGCATAGAGTTATCGTTCCTTCCTCCGGAGTAAACTTGACACCGTTACTCAGGAGATTGGTCACCACCTGCTTCAGGTGGTGCGCAGAGCCGTAGATCATGGGAAGATCGGGAGGGATCTCGGTCTTCAACTCCTGGCTCTTCTGTGCGGCCAGAACCTTGATCTCTTCCACACAGGAACTCAGCACATCCTGTATGGCTATCATCTCCATTTCCTCGACGACTTTGCCCTTTTCGATCTGGGCCAGGTCCAGGAAACGGTTGATGAGATCAAAAAGCTCTTGGATTCTCGCGCTGCTTCTCTCCAGCATATGACTGTGCTCGCCGCTGAGCTCTCCAACAAACCCACCGAGCATTACCTGCAGATAGCTCTGCACGGCTGCCAGGGGAGTCTTCAAATCATGGGACGCCATGGCCAGGAAGTAGGTCTTCAACCTATCTAGCCTCACCAGTTCCTCGTTGGCTTTCTGCAGTTCCTCGGCCTCGAGAAGCAACCGATCCCGGAGCGCAACTGTTTCGCGTTGCCTCTTGCGAAGTTCGCCAGCGATGGCCGTCGTCAAGTAGGTGCTGATGTAAAGAGTGGTGGCGAAGGCGAAGAGGATGGCGAGTACGTAGGGCGCATGGAGGTAGAGGTCAAATGGCACCAGTCCCTCAAGATGTACGTGGGGAATGATCTGCAGATACTCCAATATCACCAACGTCGAAAACAGGCCCACCGCGAGAGTCGCCAATAGGTAGGCCAAGGTGTATGGCAGGATAATGCTAGCCAGGATCACATGGAAGACGTAGTACAGGGAGAGTGGGTTCTCGACACCTCCTGCGAAATGAATAATGGCCGTCGTCGCGAGGAGGTCCGCGGCAGACTGCACCCAGACGTATGTTCTCACTTTGGTTATTACGTCGCTGGATTCTTGCACCTCCAGGCGCTCGGTGTATCGCCAGAACATTAGGTTGTACACGGCGATCATGGCTGCGATGATGAACACCGGAAGCATGGGGAACGTTATCCCGAAGACCAGGTTGGCAGCGACCGTGATGAGAACTACGCCGACCACGGCGATCCACCTGAAATTGATGCCGTATTGGATCCGTCGGATAGCCGTCGATTCCTCGGGAGTGCGCTCAAGCGCGACCTGGCTCTGGCCCAGAAGCTCGGTCAGCTTGAGTCTCGTGTCTCTCAACCTCTCGGCCACCATACTCGATAGGCCGCTACTGATCCTGTGACCCATCTCGTGGTCGCTGTCCATGAGTCGGCGCAGACCGGCGGCCTGCAACACGATGAGTCTGCACCTGTCCAACGCCCTGGCAGACATGGTCAAGACATCAGAATCCGTCAGGGCCGATAGGCCGAATGGGTCCCCGGGACCCAAGGTTTCGATGGTCATCTCCCTTATGTCACGCTCAGGCCACAGTCGCACAGCCATCTGCAAGGCAACTCTGCCTTCCCTCAGGATGTAGAACTTGCTGGGCGGATCCCCTTCCTTGAAGATCAAGGAGCCAGCAACGTGAATCTCTTCTCTGCACAGGTTTGCTATCTTCTGGAGCTGGCCGTCATCGAGCCCTTCGAAGATGGAAACCTTCCGCAGCAATTGCACAGGGATCATGTTCGCACAATCCTCTTGAGCGCGAACGCCCGACAGTACACGTTACTCGATGCTGGGATGAAATCGTCAGGCTATCCTGAAACGTCCCAGGTCGTTGCCCTTCGGCGTGATAATGTGCACGGCGCAGGCGAGGCACGGATCGAAGCTGCGCACAATGCGCACAATCTCGAAGGGGTTAGCCTGGTCCTTCACCTTCGTGCCGATGAGTGCCTGTTCAATGGGGCCCGGCTCTCCTTGGTCATCTCTGGGCGAAGCGTTCCAGGTGGTGGGCACAACGCACTGATAGTTGGCGATCTTCTGGTCTTCGATCTGAATCCAGTGTCCCAGAGCGCCGCGTGGACCGCACACCAGCCCCATGCCTGATGCCTTCTCTGGAATGGTATACCCGGTGTACACTGGTTCACCAGGCTCAAGCTGCAATACCCAGTCGGCCATGGAATCAGCTACGTACTTGCATTCGAGGGCCCTCGCAGCATGGCGTCCCAGCACAGAGAAGAGAGCTTCTGGTCCGGCATTGAACCTGGACAAGACTGTATCCACCAACTCGGTGACGGTGGGATCCCCAGCCGCATAGTTGACGACCATGCGTGCCAGAGGGCCTACTTCGTAGGGCTGCCCGTTGTACCGGGGGGCCTTCAGCCAAGAGTAGGCTCCGTTCTTTCCCGGTGTGGGCGCGGTCTCGCCTTCTCCTGGATATCGCCCGGTACTGGAATCGTCGAACCATGAATGCTTCACGTACTCCGCGATTCGGCCGGGCTCCACGTCTCCCAGCTGTAGATTTGAGGAGACGGTCCCGGAGTGCAAGAGTCGCTTTCTTTGCAGATACTCTGGGTCTCTCCCGTCTAGGTCAAAGACCCCATATGCCATCAGATTGCCGCAGCCTGCGCCTACTTGGAAGTAGTCAGCGTACGAGTCGGCCACGGCCAGCACATCGGGAATGTAGGTATTATCGATGAAGTCCCTGATCTCATTCAGCCTCCAAAGGAAGGACGCTATCTTGTCTACGGTGGGATGCTCCGTTACTCCTCCCGCCACGGTGGCGCAATTGTGCGGCATCTTGCCGCCGAAGAGGGCCAGCATCTCCTGGGCCTTCCGCCGGATGTCCAGAGCCTCTACATAGTGCGCTGTGGCGGCCTGATCCACCTCGCCGGGCAAGCGGTAGTCTCCCTCATACCGGGGCACAAAGGGTCCCAACTGGCCACGCGAGATGAATCTCTTGATGGAGTTCAAGGCGGGATTGTGACCCTCGTAGTCGGCTACCCTGGTGACATCCACATAATCCAGAGCTGCCAAGTGGTAGAAGTGCAATATGTGCGACTGAAGGTAGTTCGCGCCTAATAAGAGGTTGCGGATGAGCCTTCCGTTATCAGTGATCTTATCGGCGATCCCGAAGGCACTGTCGAGACACAGGACGGATGCTGTGGCGTGAACCTGTGGACAGACACCGCAGATGCGCTGTGTCAATTGAGAGGCATCACGGGGGTCTCTGCCGCGCAGGATGAGCTCGAAACCTCGAAACAGAGTGCCACTGCTCCTGGCATCTTTGACCTCGCCGTCTTCCACTACAGCTTCGATCTTGAGATGTCCTTCTATACGGGTGATGGGATCAATGGTTATCGTGGCCATGTCATCGTACCTATTCTTCTGCACCGATGTTGGGCAGGGCTTCGTCCGTGATCTTCTCGTAGACAGGTGCAACCACATCTGGGAAGGCGGGTTCCACGCATCCTATGCATGGCGCACCGCTGCCCACGCACCAATTCACTCCATGGTTCCAAAGGCGAGTGGGACAATCGGCGTGGGTCACGGGCCCCTTGCACCCCAATTCGTAGAGGCAGTATGGATCGCTGAGCTTCTTGGCGAATTTGCCTTCATCGAAGTATGCTCTTCGCGGACAATTCTCGTGTATCAGCTGCCCGTAGAATGCCTTGGGTCGCAGATACTCGTCCAAGTCGCTCTCCTTGGGCAGCCCTTGCAGCAACACACTGGCTATGGTCCCGACAAACCAGTCAGGGTGAGGGGGACAGCCCGGAACGTTGATCAAGGGAGTAGGGATTCCCTCGGAGGAGAACACCTCCTCTACACTCACTGACTCTGTGGGATTGGGCGCCCCCGCTGGGATCCCTCCAAAGGCTGCACAGGTGCCCACGGCGACAACCGCCAGGGCGTCAGGGGCAAGAGATTTCACCCATGCATGCATAGGGATTCCCTTGCCGTTGTGCTCGCCGATCACACCATAGACGCCATCGGCTCCCAGGGGCACTGAGCCTTCCACCACCAGCAGATAGGCTCCACTCGCCTCGTCCCGCGTCCGCTCCAGTTCTGCGATCGCGGGATCGCCAACCCCAGCCATTATGGTGCTATGGAACCGCATATTGATATGCTTGCCGGGGATCATCTCGTCGACCAAGACATTCCTGGCGCTCGGACTCACGGAGTTGAGCAAGGACACGGAACAGCCGGTACATGCGCCTCCTTGGAGCCAGAGAAGAGGGTATTCCCTAGTTTCTGACCTTGGCATATGATAGATCTCTCGCTTTCGCCAGTGTCACTCTGTGCGGAGGTCCTCTCTCAGAAGTCTGCGCGGGCCGCCGTCTCGGCTGGTTGACCAGTCCTTGACGGGAATGATCTCTACCATTGCATCCAGTCGGCCTTGGGCCTTCAAGCGATCGTAGATCAGTTGCCAGGCGCAGGGAACCTCCGGGTCTATCTCGCACTCTCCGTTCTGCGAACCTCCGCAGGGCCCATTGAGCAGGCTCTTGGCACATCGGGCGATGGGACAAATGCCTGCTGTGCGGTGAAGGACGCATTCGCCACAGGCAGCGCAACGCTCGGTCCACAGACCATGCTCCTCCGGCAGCCCGAGAAAGGTGGTATTCACGGCTGGAGCTACGTTGGCCTCCGGGAAACGCTCCACAATCGCTTGGACGCCGATGCCGCAGGCCATGGATAGAACCAAATCATGATTGGCTATCTGATCCCCGATGACATCCAGAAACTCCCATTCGCACTGCCTTTGCACGGTGGCCTCGTCAAACGCCTTCTCCTGGCCGTTGATCTTGGTGGCCATGCGCAGGGCGGAAGCTAGGACGCCCACTTCCTTCTCGCCGCCTGCGAAGCAAACGGTAACACAGGTGCCGCATCCGAGAATGAGTATGCTCTCGCAGTCGGCGACAATCTCCTTGAGCTCTTCTAGGGGTTTTTGTTCACCTACGATCATGGTGCGCTTCCTCTTTCTCGTAGTGGGCTTGGGCCCAGTTCCCTGATTCGACCGGTCATCTCGGTCGTAATCTCCGCGAATTCTCGACCCATCGCCGAAGAGATGAAGTGCATCTCCAGGCGGTCGGCTCCCAGGCCAATCTCGTCCAGGAGACCTTTCACATATCTGACTCTGCGCTCTGCTCTTACATTACCTTCCAGGTAATGGCAGTCTCCGATTAGTCAACCAGCCACCATGACGCCGTCGGCTCCCTCCTCGAAGGCCTTGAGAACGTGCAGAGTGTCCAGCTTGCCAGTGCAAGGTAGCCGAATGACTTTGAGATTGGGTGGGTACTGAAGGCGGAGAGAACCCGCCAGATCCGCCGCGGCATAGGCGCAGTAGTGACAGCAGAAAGCGACGATTTCGGGTTCGAACTCGCTCATTCCCAACCTCCGATCAGGCGACGGGTAGCTCTTGGAGTAGTGCTCTCTCCTCCGCCGTTACCTGGGCATCGGTATAGTGCATCAATTGAATCGCTTTGGCCGGGCACTCGGCCGCACACGTGCCGCAACCCTGACAGGCCGCCATTTCGATCTGGGCCGCCCCCAGGATACCACCCGTGCCCATCAGAGACGGGTTGATTACTGGGACATTGTACGGGCAAACGCGGACACAGGTGAGGCAACCAGTGCACTTGTCATTGTCGACCACAGCCACTACTCCGCCCGCGCTTAGTGTTTCCTTGCTGAGTATCGTCGCTGCCCGCGCTGCCGCCGCCTGCGCCTGGACGATGGATTCCTCCAGGAACTTGGGATAATGAGCGGAGCCGGCCATGAACATACCCTCGGTGACGAAGTCCACCGGCCGCAGCTTGATATGTGCCTCCAAGAAGAAGTCATCCAGACTGCACGGTACCTTGAGAACGGACGCCAGTTCTCGCGCCCCCTCCGCAGCAACGACACCTGTATTGAGGATCAGGAGGTCCGGCTTGACAACCATCTCNNTACTTGCGGGAGCCTAGTATCATCATAGCGAGTGAAGATAACGCCCTTTTCGAGAGCCTCATGGTAGTGTCTCTCCTGGAAGCCGTAGGTTCTAATATCCCTGTATAGAATCTGGACGTTGGCGCTAGGGTTGAGTTGCTTGATCTTGAGAGCGTTCTTGACCGCCCCTGCACAGCAGATGCGGCTGCAATACTGGGTACCAGGGCCTACGCACAGGATCATGACCACATTCTGCAGCTTGGCTATCTCTTCCGGGGCTCCCGCCGCCCGCTGTTCAAACTCTTGCTGGGTGACCACCCGATCATCCTGACCGTAGAGGTACTCATCTCCCCGGTATTCTTGACCTCCAGTAGCCACAATGACTACGCCGTGCTCCACCGTTTTCTCAGAACCGTTGACTACTAGCCTCGACGTGAAGTTGCCGATGAAGCCCGATGTGGTTTTCAGGCTCGTTTCCTTGTGAACGGTGATGAGTCCGTGACCCTCGACTTGGCCAACCAGGTCTTGCAGGTAGGCTTGGGGGTCCAGGTCATCAAGGGTATAGTGAACGCGGCGCAAGTTCCCACCCAACTCCTCCGCGCGCTCAACCAGATGTACCGGAAAACCTTGCTCGGCCAAAGACAGAGCTGCGTTCATGCCAGCGACTCCGCCGCCGATGACCAAAGCGGAATGGTGCAAAGGCAGGTCGACCTTGTGCAGAGGCTCCAGAAGCGCTGCCCTGGCAACCGACATGCGCACCAACTCCTTGGCCTTTTCGGTGGCCTTGTCCCAGTCATGAGAATGCACCCACGAGCACTGATTGCGGATATTCGCCATCTCGAAGAGGTGCTCATTCAAGCCAGCCTGGCGAATGGTGTCCTGGAACATCGGCTCGTGGGTGTGAGGCGTGCAGGAGGCCACGACCACCCTATTGAGGTCATGCTCGGCGATACGCTCCTTGATCAGCTCAACGGAATCCTGTGAGCAGGTGTAAAGGTTGTCTTCGGCGTGGACTACATGGGGCAGGGTCTTCGCGTATTCCGCGACCGCAGGCACATCAAGGAAACCGCCAATGTTGGAACCACAGTGGCAGACAAAGACTCCTATGCGTGGCTCCTGTTGAGATACGTCGCGCTCTGGTGGATAGTCTCTACCTGCGGTCAGCGTTCCCCTGACTGCGGCTAGTAGGCTCTCCGCACCGCTCGCCGCCGCGCTGGCCTCCACCACCGTCTCTGGGATGTCTTTGGGTTCGACGAACGGACCACAGGCGAAGATTCCCGGCCGACTGCTCTCCAGGGGCTGGAATGCGGGTGTGCTGCAGAAGCCATACTCATCCAGCTCGATTCCCAGGTCCCACCCCAGCTTCCTGACCTCGGGTGACATCTCCATTCCGACGGACAGGACGACGAGATCGAAGCTCTCTTCCTGCAGCATTCCGTCATCAGTATAGTACCTCACGAGCAGGTTCTTTGAAGCAGGATCCTCTTTCAGCGCGGAGATACGACAGTAGGTGTACTTGATCCCGTAGTTCTCCTGGGCCTGGCGGTAGTAGTCGAGATATCCCTTTCCGAATGCTCTCATGTCCATCATGAAGACCTGGATCTCGGTGTCCGGCTCATGCTCGCAGGCCATGATCGCTTCTTTCGTGGCGTACATGCAACAGACTGATGAACAGTAGTCATGGGTCTGATCGCGAGATCCAATGCACTGGAGGAACGCTATCCTGCGCGGACGCTCGCCATCAGAGGGACGCTTCACGTGGCCTTCCGTCGGGCCGGACGCAGAGAGCAGTCGTTCAAACTGAATGCTGGTTACGACGTTCGGATACCTGCCCAGTCCAAACTCCTCCGAGAGTTCAGCGTTGTAGGCTTCGAACCCAGGAACCAGGATGACAGCGCCTACATCGATCTCCCTCATCTGCTCTGTGTCTTCGTGGTTCACCGCGCCAGCCTGACAGGTGTAGACACAAGCCAGGCACTCGGAGCAGATGCCGCACTGCAAGCAACGCGCAGCCTCTTCCTGAGCCATCTCCTCTGTATAGCCCAGTTCCACCTCCTCGAAACTCAGTCTGCGCTCAGCGGCAGGTAATGCCGGCATCCCTAGGCGGCTCTGGCGAGAGAACTTCAGTTCCTGCATGCGTGCAGTGGCTTCTTCGGGAGCCATTTCGACGACCGGGAGCTCAGGCTTAAGTGGCGGTAGTCCCTCGCCGCTGAGATAGCGATGGATGGAATCCGCTGCGCGATGACCGTGAGCCACCGCTTCGATGACAAATGCTGTTCCGCTGATGGCATCCCCCCCGGCGAAGACTCCTGCACGTTCACACGCCAGTGTCTCGGGATCGGCGACGATGGTGCCCCAGGAAGTTGTGCCCACTTGACTGTCTTCGGGGATGAAGGAGAGGCCTGCTGCCTGCCCAATGGAGAAGATCACGTTGTCGATGGGGATCACGTGCTCGGTGCCAGGGATTGGCACGGGTCGGCGGCGCCCGCTTTCGTCGGGCTCGCCCAATTCCATCTTGATGCACTCGATGCCCGATACTCGCCCTTGTTCCTCCCCAAGGACTCGCACCGGGTTGGTAAGCCACTCGAAGCGGATGCCCTCTTCCTTGGCGGCCTCTAGCTCCTCGCGGCGGCACGGCATCTCGGCTTCGGAGCGGCGGTAGACGATGACAACCTCTTCCACTCCCACACGAAGGGCGGTGCGAGCTGCGTCTATGGCTACGTCACCACCCCCTACCACGCTCACCTTTCTTCCCAGTTTGACTTCTCGACCTAGTCTAACGTCGCGCAAGAATGCGATGCTGATCAGGGTACCTTCCAGATCCGCGCCGGGGATGGCCATCTTCTTGCCTTCATGAGCCCCTACAGCCAAGAATATGGCGTCGTACCCCTCGTCTACCAGCTGCTGGAGGTTGTCTATGCGAGTATTGAGCCTTAGCTCCACCCCCAGGTCAAGAATATCGTCCACTTCGCGTTGGATCAATTCCGCCGGCAAACGGTACTCAGGAACGCCCACGCGGAGCATCCCACCCGCCACCGGCAGGGCTTCGAAGACCGTAGCGCCGTAGCCCAGCTTGACCAGGTCTTGGGCGGCTGCAAGACCGGCAGGCCCGGCGCCTACGATTGCGATTCGCTCCCGACGCGTGCGTGGCACAGGTTCCACCGTTTCCCGTGGCTTGGAGTAGACCTGGTCGGTCACAAAGCGTTTCAGTGAGGCGATGGCGACGGGCTCATCTATCAAGCCGCGGTTGCACGCATCCTCGCACCGGTGATTGCAGATGCGGCCACAAATGGCGGGGAAGGGATTGTCTTCTTTGATGACTCGCAAAGCTTCGTCGTACCGCCCTTCCCTTGTGAGTGCGATGTATCCCTGGGCGCGCTGTCCAGTCGGGCAGGCGTCGCGGCAGGGGGCAATACCTTGCTTCTCAATGGCGAAGGCGTGAGGGATCGCCTGCGGATAGAGGCGGTGAGCGGCATGCCATGTTGTCAGCCCCTCCTCATACTCATTAGGCAGGAGGATGGGACAGACGCTCGCACAATCGCCGCAGCCTGTACACTTCTCTAAATCAACATACCGGGGTTTGATCTTCAGCCGGGCGGTGAAGTTGCCAGCTTCACCATCCACAGCAAGAACCTCTGTGTTGGTCAAGATGTCGATATTGATGTGACGGCCGACGTCCACCATCTTGGGAGACATGATACACATGGCGCAGTCGTTGGTGGGAAAAGTCTTGTCCAGCTGCGCCATATGCCCCCCGATGGCACTCTTGCTCTCCACCAGGTAGACCTTGATGCCCGCTTCAGCCAGATCAAGGGCAGCTTGCATGCCACCAATACCGCCGCCGACGACCAGCACCGCGCCAATATGCTCACTGTTCGACTTCTTGCTCGACATGCGGCCTTCGCTCCTCTTCCAAATGGAGGTCTCACACCAATAGCGATTCCAAGGAGGTGGTCCTAAATCTGTAAGTACCCATCAGCGTAGATGATCTTGTTCTGCAAGATCTGTACAGTCTTGAAGATGGCGGCCTGTTCTGGATCTTGCATGTCAACAGCGTCAACACCCAGATCCTCCATGGCAGCTGTGGCATCGTAAAGGCTTAGCAGCAGCTGACCAACCGGCGTGCTACTATCTCGCTCCTCGACAATGCGCACCCATTCCTTCAGTCGTTCGTCCCTCGCGTCCACGATAGCCGCGTCCAGGCCGGCGGCCAGCAGCATCACTGCGTAGGTAGAATTGATGAGACTGCGGTTCTCCTTAGGTACGCCATTGGATACGTTGGACAGGCCCGCCAATGTAAGCGGTGGGGGATCTGATATCTGCTTCAAGAAGCGGATGGTTTCGATCGCCTCGGGACAGTACTCCTGCATCCCACTGACGGTGAGGATCAGGGGATCCATGAGGACCTGATCCATGGGGATGCCCAATTCCATGATGCGCGGCATCAAATGCTCCATGGCGATGGCCACTCTCTTGTCCGCCTCAACGGGGATGCTCTTGGCCATGGTCAGTGCTATCAGTTTGGCGTTGTGCTTGGCCGCGACGGGAGGCACGTCTCGCAAGCGATCCGGGTCCGCCGACGTAGAATTGACGATGGCTTGCTGCTTGACTCTCTTGAGACCAGCTTCCATGGCTGCCAGGTTGGTGGTGTCGAGACAAAGAGGAACATCGACGACCTCCTGAATCGTGTCCACCATCCACTCCATGACTTCCGGTCCCTTCTTCTTCTGAGGACCGATGTTCACCTCCAGCGCGTCAGCCCCGGCCTCCACCTGGGCGACAGCCAACTCCTGGATCGGGTCCTTGTTTCTTTGTTCGATGGCCTTTCTCACCTTGGTGGAGATAACCTGGATCTCTTCGCCAATCTTGAACATGTTTCTCCTCCTTATGCTTCTGGATGATGCGAAGCTGCTACGAGCAAAGAAGGCTCGCCGTCCCCCCGATGGGGTGGTATATCAGGAGAGGTTCCTGGAGGCCAACGCCAATTCGCAGCCGCGCTACTGCTTCTCACTCGACCTTGGGCCCCGATGAAGCACAAACCAGCGGACTTGCGATCACGCTGTCGGGACTGTTGGCTTCACGAGAGAGGACTCGGTCCTGGAGCACCTGGCGCCAGGTTACTTCTCCCACAGTTTCATGAAGGCTGGAAGGTCTACGGCTTCCCGAGGTCCCACGAGAATCTCCCAGCCACTCAGCTCATCCTCCAGTTCTCCAGAGAGGACCGACACTGCCCCAGGGATAATCAGCTTCGTATGGCTTATCTTGTCAGCGATGCCGGAAGTCTTCACCGTCGTCGCGATCTTATCCGCATCGAATTTGCCCGCCGCCCAGCCGGTGAGCACAGACAGACCCTCAGAATCGGCGATAAGAAGCCATGCTGGCATACCCGTCCCTTCGACCTCGTTGGCGACGGAGAAATAGGTGATCGAGAAGTTGGTGGTGATCATCAGTTGGTCATCAGGGCCTGGCTCGTTGATCTCATAAACCCCTGGAGTGACCTGTACGGGTTGCCGCGGATCAGTATAGATGTTCTGTCGTAAGGCCAGCATGGGATAGGCTACGGCCGGTTCGAAGTGATCCATGACGATGAGTGAGGCGTACTTGGCTACGTGCTGGGTGGCAAGCATGGATTCCTCTGCCGAGGACTCGGCGCCTTCCCCGGGGAAGGTGATCACGGGGTATCCCAGCAGGCGATCTGGCTTGGCATCGAGAGCAAGACGCCTGATCTCGGTCAGAACGTTCAATGAGTCGTGGAAATCTCTTGTTTGTGGGTCGAGTACGATGTCCTCGACTCCGCTGTCTCTAACACTCTTCACCAATTCTGCGAGCGACTCCAGTCCCTCAGCTCGAACAGCCAAGGGTGCGCCACGCTCCTTCGCCAACTCGGCCATGGCTTGCCAGTTGTCTCCATTGGCTGCATAGATCAGCGGTGTCGTGCCCTGCACTTCCGCCAGGCCGGCTCTTGTCACCTCGGGGTTGTCGGCCATCAAGATCAGCGGCTTCGAGGTCCTGGCATGTACAGCCCTGGAATACTCGGCAAACTTTGCGGGGTCTCCGGACGCGCTTTCAACGGCTATACCATCCAAACCGAGTACCATGCCTACGTAGTCAACGGAGTAGCCATCAACCTGGGCCACCAACTCCTCGACCTCCGCGAGAGGTTGGGTATCCCTCACGCGCACGAGAATACCCGGCATGTGGAAGAAACTCTTGTCATGTCGGTACAGTTCGGTCTCGTTGCCCACCTCGATCTTGTGCTCGTCATTGCCTACGGCAACAAGCCGGATGGGTGGTGCCGCGGCCGACTCCAGTGCGGCCTTGGCCTCGTCGCTAACGTGGGGGCACGCGGCCAGTTCCGCCTGCTTCGCGGCCAACTTCATCGCGAATGCAAGGCAGGTCGGGAATCCGCAGTCTTTGCAGTTCGTCTTCGGCAGTAGTTTGTAGATCTCCAACCCTGTCAGGGCCATGACTTATTCCCCCTTGGTCCACAGCTTGTTGATCAGGTCTTTGATACGGCGCACCGACTCAGGATGACGAAGGACCACGATATCCGCCCCAGAGTGAATAAGGGTCGTGGCCGTCAGAGTCTCCCACGTAATTGCACGCTCTTCCCAGTCACCCCATTCCGCAGGAACATCCTCGCCAACCTTGGCCTCCTTCATCCGCCAGGCTTCCTCTCCTGGTGTCACCAGCATGGGCTGCTGAGTCATGCTATCCCCCTGGAGGGCAGCGAGTCTGAGCCGCTCCATGGCTGAATAGCCATACTCCACACCGTAGCCTAGCGCTGCCGTGGTGGGGTCCATGATTACTCGGTCCAACCGCAGCCCGACATCACTGATGAGTATGTTCAGCTGCTTGGCCAGGTTCACATCCATCGCTGTGCGGCCGTTCACCAGATGTCCGTGGGCCAGGGCGGCGGCTACTATAGTTTTGTAGTTCTTGTCATCACACACTCCGAGGACGATGCGCTCTCCAGTGGCTTCCTCAGCGACGGCCACGAGGAGCTCGATATCTTTGTCTGTCTGGCCTGGACCAAAGACAATGAGCGGCAACGTGGTAGCGTCCAGGACCTTTCTCACCGCCGTCCTAGCTTGCTCAACTGTCGTTTCATTGCCGTTCGCATCAGTGAGATTGATCTTCAAGAGCACGAGGTCCACATCAAGACCCTCCACTGCCGCGGCCCAGGTGGCTGGGTCGTCCATGGCCTCTCCCCAGACGTCCATCAGGACAGGGGACCAATCGCTGGGCCTGCGGTCCTGGATCTCAACGGCGATGCGCGGAGGATTTGGCATGGGGGCCTCGAAATCGAGAAAGGGCAGTGTGGTTTCACCGCCCACGATTACGGTCTTGCTGCGGGTACCGCCCTCGGCCTCGGTAGCACCCAGGACGACTTCTCTTACCTGTCCCGTCCACTTCTTCTTCGGGATCTCCACCGCAACAGCCATGATTGCTACTCCTTCCAAGTCTACTCTACCGCTCCCCGCCTGCTCCGCGGGGTTTCGATCGGGGTGGTCTACCGTGCACGGTAGACCACCCCTAGTGACCTTGTTACAATATCGGATCCATCTTCGGGGCCGGGTGGTCATGCTCCTCAAGCCAGGACAGCAACTCATCGACCGTTTCCACATTGCGTTCATCGGCTATGCGATCAATGAGGTCAGGAAGGCCTTCCCTCTCGGCCACCTCGGCAAACTCCTCAGGCATACTCTCCTTGAGGAAGGAGGACATCCATACCACGCGCTTGAATCCACCGTCCGCAGAGATGAATTTGGGACTGGTGAGGTAGTACTTGCCCACGCCCATAGCACCGGGTGTCTGCAATCCGCCGCCAAACATCCCGGCCATGGTAGAGAAGGTCATGCCCCCGGGGGTCATGCTCGGATCCTCGCGCGAGACTATCATCACGCCATTGGCCTCAGGGATAACGAGGACCATACACTCGAAGCAGCCGCACGCAGTCATGGGATCGGTCATGATGGAGTACATGGTGACGTGCTCCACAGTCTGGTTGGAGTGCGAATGCACGAACTCCTCGGGCCCGCTCCAGCGCCCTACCTGTGGATCCAGCAAGTCGCCCTTGGCGATAGGCTGATTGGGACCTGTGGGATTGATCTGGTGGGCCGCTTTGCAGTCCAGCCAGTTGTAGGCCCCGCACAGCCCCAGGCGTTGCGGTGAAATGACGCACACATGGGTGGGGGCGAACGACTGGCAGAGAGTGCAGGAGTAGAACTCGTCCACACCTTCATCCGTCAGGCCTGCCACCCGTACGTTGCGCTCGCTGTACGCCTCACGAGCCAACTCGATCCACTTCTTCATCTCCTCGGGGTCGGTGATGAGCTTGACCTGGGCCTTGTCCACAATGCTGTTCCAAGGTTCGCCCTTGAAACGGGCATACAGGATCTCGCCGAAGTGCTTCAACCTGAAGCCCTTCTCCGCCGCCGTCTTGTTGATGCGTATCCACGCGATGTCTCGCTGTCCGATGTGTTGGACACCCGATGCGGCGTTGAGGAAGTANNACGATGCCCACGTCCATGGCCCCTGCTTCCTCGACATCGTCGAAGTCGGGTCCTATCAGCTCGATCTTGCCATCCTCGATCTCATCCGGATCCACCATGCGGAGATACTCAAAAGCACGCGATTTCTTGCCGCCGAACTCGATCCGCATGTCATCCTTGCGGACCCGCTCTCCCTCGAAAGCCGAGCCGTAGGGCACCGGGATGGGGATTTCGGCTATCTTGACTTTGACTCCCCGGACCTCGATACACTTCTGGATGAGTTTCTCGGCGCGCTCCAAGTCATCCTTGCCGTCTATGTCGTCGAAGGGCATGGAGATAACGTGTTCAAACTCAGTCACGCCGGTGGGCCGCACCTCAGGTATCACGGTGTCTGCTATGGCCGGGAAACCGTAGTTGATGGCCCCGGCGGCGGTGGCATACTTGAGATCATCGATCTCGCCCAGAGCCAGCGCCATGGCGAAGACACGGAACTTGTTGTAGATGAGATTCTCTCTGGCCTGGCCGGGCTTCAGGCCCCCGAACGTGAGTCCCGAACGGGTGGCAAAGCCCAGAGGATAGATGGTGCTGATGGTGTCGGTGCCGAAGGGGATGATGTAGGTGTCATAACCCATCTCCACCCCCTCCTCGAGCAACTGATGAATGATGCTGCGGCCATTCACATTGCCGCTGAGGAACACCAAGATGTTGCGTCGCTGAAGCTCCCGCACGAGTTGCACAGCGACCTCATTGGACTTGGCGCAGCCTATTAGCGCGCAGAAGCCAGGCATGCGGCCATCCACCAGTTGAATGCCCCAGGCCCGGAGCTGAACGTCATCGATGGGGCCGTTGCAGTACCCCTCTCCACCAGCGGTGACAAGCTGGGAATAGCCATCCAGTCTTTCCGGCTGCTCCCCGAGCGCGTATTTGATGCCCATGATGGCTTCCTCGGCGAAGAGGGTGGCGACGCCACAATCCAGGGCCTCACCCAGGTATGGAGTCCACAACTTGCCCCTGGGCACCGGGTGAAGCAGCTTTCTGGCGTGGTCGATAACGGGTGGCAGATCCCGCAGCTTGGAGACCTCCATGGCTGTGAAGCCATAGATGACCGGTAGGTAGTACGCCGTGTTGGGGAACTGCACCGGAGCGTCGGGTCCTTTCTCCGCCAGGGCCTTCTGCAGCAATGCCTCCGCTTCCTCGACGATGCTATTAGCGCCACGAATGGCGGCGCCAGCTATGTACCTCGACATTTGTGTCTATCCTCCTTACGCCTCTTCAACGGCCACGCCAGCCATGCTATACGGACTGACTTCGACGCCCTCTTGTCGGGCCTTCAGCCAGGCATTGAAACGACGATCTCCGCTCTCTCCGAAGCGCGCTGGATCGTACTCGGGCAAGCCGAGGGCTGCTCGTTTCTTGTCTATGTGGTCCAGCGACTTCTTCACGATCGTCTTGGGATCCGGCTCGAACTCCAGCTTGCCGCCAACCTTCTCCTCCCAGCGGCTGTTGATGAGGTCGGTCACCGCTTCGCTGCCCTCGACGGGGGACTTGACGCCGAAGATGACATAGGCTCCCGAGGCAACGAAGTAGGTCCCGATGGCCAGGGCCTTTTCGCTCATCCATTCCGGGGCGATGCCCACGCCGGGGATGTCGGAGATGTCTTCGCCGAGGCCGCCCTCGGTAGCCATCTCGGACAGCACCGTCAAGATGCGGCTATTGTCCACACAAGAGCCCATGTGTAGGACCGGCGGTATTCCCACTGCCTCACAAATCTCTCGCAGGCCAGGCCCGGCGTGCTTGAGGGCTTCGCCCTGGAGCAGGCCGTACTTGGCGTTGCAGAGTGCCCCGCAGCCAGTCTGAACGACCAGTACATCGTTCTTCAGGAACTCCTTGACGATGTCGAAATGGGCCTCGTCTTGAACCGCGCGTGGGTTATTGCATCCCACCACCCCGGCCACCCCTCGCAGACGCCCAGCCATTATGGCATCGTTGAGAGGGCGCAGCGAACCGCGATAGTAGCCGCCCAGCATGTATCTGATGTATTCGTGGGAGAAACCGGGCACCATATTCTCGTGTACGTCGGGGATGTACGTGGCACCACGGTTCGAGAAGTTGTCAACGCCGGTCTTGACTATATCCCGGGCAATCTCGGGCGCACGGTGCTCGTCAAACTCCATGTGCAATGCGCCGGTGATCATCGCCTTGGGCGAAGTGGTAATCAGCTTGGTGTGAAAGTTCTCTGCCACTTGCTGTAGACCCTGGAAAACGCACTGAACGTCCACCACCATGGCCTCCACGGCGCCGGTGAGCACAGCCAACTCCTGGTGCAGGAAATTGCCGGCTGCGGGAACGCCCTGCCTCATCAAGGTCTCGTTGGACGTGCAGCAGATACCGGCCAGGGTGATTCCGTTGGCGCCCTTGGACTTGGCGTATTCGATCATCTCGGGGTCCCTGGCCGCGGCCACAACCATCTCCGACAGAGTTGGTTCATGTCCGTGGATGACTATGTTGACCTCGTCCTCTTTCAGAACACCGAGATTCACCTGCGTGACCAGCGGGCTGGGCGTGCCGAAAAGAATATCGGAGATGTCTGTGGCGAGCATGGAACCTCCCCAGCCATCCCCAAGAGCGGCGCGCATACCTTGATCGAGAATGTGCTCTGGGTCCTGATCGTTGCCCACAACCGTGCGGTGTAGGATTTCCACTATCTCTCGATCGATGCCTCGAGGCGCGATGCCCAAATCCTTCCAGATTTCCTGGCGCTTCCTGGGTGCTCGCGCGAGGTATGTAAGCTCTCCACTCTGTTTACCGAACTGGGCGAGCGCCTTCTCTGCCACGTCGACGGCTATCTCTTCTTTGGTGCGGTCGCCGATCTCGACACCCAAGTCAATAGCGACTTCTCTCAACTTGAACTCATCTCTGATCTGGTACCCCGGGGCTTCGCCCGTAGCTGCTCCGTGGAGGACGAAGGCCATATCTCGCCCATGATCCGAGTGAGCGGCAGATCCAGCAGCTATGGCCCGGGCCAGGTTTCTGGCAGCCACCGTCTCGACCGTGGCTCCACATATGCCCACCTGGCCTTCTTTGGTGAGTCGACACGGCCCCATGGCGCAGTTCTTGCAGCATATGCCCTTGGCGCCAATGGGACACGGCTTCAACTCGTCGACGCGGTCGAAAGCTGTGTCAATGCCCATCTCCGCAGCTTTGTCCAGCATGGCCTCCGCTGCAGGATCAATGGTCTTCTTGGTCTCTGCCATTTGGTGCTCCTCTCAGTGGTTGCGTCATCAAATGCAGTAGAGCAGAGGGTGGGTGCAGCAAGCAGCCCATCTCTCGCAACTCTAGTAAAGGCGAAAGTCTCCGGACATCTCAAGGTCGGCTTCGTCGGTCTTGATAGAACGCGGGGCGCACTCGTACCAGGACGGATCGCCCAGGTGCGAGGGTTCCTCCTCTACCGGCTTTTGCTCCCCCACCGGATAGCCAGCTTTCTGAAGAGCTTCCGTAAGGGCTTTCTTGGTTACCTTCTGTGTATGCTTGACGGTGACTTGCTTGAAAGCGGCGCTGGCCTGGATGTCCTGCACGCCTGGCAAGCCGCCGAGCACTTCTCGTACCGCCACCACGTGGTGATCGGCGTACATGGAAGGTACCGGCAAAGTTGAGACAGCCATGGTTCTTTTCACCCCCTTGCAAAGTTGACCTGTTCACTCCTATTTACAATGATACCACGCTTTGCCGCCTACTGCAAGAAGGAATCGAACCCCTCAAGCGGGGTAGGGGGGCGAACCGATAGCGATCAGTTCGCCCCCTGGAGTTCCCAAATCTATACGCAGTGTCGATGCTCGAGACACGCGGCGGCCGCCATGCCAGCCCGCATCCTAGAACAGGCCTAGGGTCTTCCCCGTCTCATCAATGTCCACATCAAAGAACACGGGGCGAGACGGCAGGCCGGGCATGGTGCGCATCTCCCCACAGAGCGGGTACAGGAAGCCTGCACCTATCGAGGCTCTGATGTCGCGAATGGGCAAGTTGTAGTTCTTAGGCACCCCCTTCCACGCTGGGTCGTGGGACAGGGAGAGGTGCGTCTTGGCCATGTTGAGCGGCAGTTTGTCATAACCTAGCTTGGTGTAGAGCCTGACCTTGGCCTCCGCCTCAGCCGTGTAGTCCGCCCCGTCGGCTCCATACACCTTGGTGGCGATGGTTTCTATCTTGTCCTTGATGGGGATGTCCAGAGGATAGAGGAACTGGAACTTGTTGGGCTTCTCGCAAGCTTTGACCACGGCCTCGGCCAGTGCAGCACCACCCTCGCCACCCTTGGCCCAGACATTGCTCTCCACCGAGTCCTCCGCGCCGCCATCTAGGGCAGCTTGTCGGACCATCTCGATTTCGGCATCAGTATCGGCGGTGAATCGGTTGACCGCGACAACCACGGGAACACCATACTGCTTGGCGATATTGATGTTGGCCTTTAGATTGTCCAGCCCCTTCTCCAGGAGTTCCAGGTTCTCTTCCTGGTACGCAGCGTCCAGGGGCCTGCCAGCCACGACCTTCGGCCCGCCTCCATGCATCTTCAGCGCCCTGATGGTAGCAGCCATGACCACGCAGTTGGGGATAAGCCCACTGTAACGGCACTTGATGTCGAAGAACTTCTCCATCCCGCAGTCAGCGCCGAAGCCGGACTCCGTGACGAGATAGCCGTCGGACACCATCTTGAGGCCGATGATGTCGGCGATGATGGAGGAGTTGCCATGCGCGATGTTAGCGAAGGGGCCAGCATGCACCATGGCGGCGCTATTCTCCAACGTCTGCATCAGGTTGGGCATGAGGGCCTCTTTCATGAGCACCGTCATCGCGCCAGCAACGCCCAGGTCCTCCGCGGTCACGGGGTTCCTGTTCTTGTCTGTGCCGATGACGATTCGGCCCAGGCGCTCCCGCAAGTCCTTCAGCCCCGTGGTCAGGGCCAGGATTGCCATCACTTCGGAAGCGACCGTGATGTCGAACCCTGACTGGCGAGGGCGTCCATCCCACTTGGTTCCCAGACCCACGATCACATTTCGAAGGGCTCGGTCGTTGACGTCCACCACGCGGTTCCAAGTGATGCTGTAGGGGTCGATGTCCAATCGCTTCAAGCCCATCCCGGCAAGTCGGTCGTCGCTCAGCCAGTCCTCATGCATGATCCTGGCATCTATGGCGGCCGCGAGCAGGTTGTGTGCGGCGCCCACCGCATGGATGTCGCCCGTCAGATGAAGGTTGAAATCCTCCATCGGCACGATCTGGGAGTAGCCGCCTCCGGCTGCACCACCCTTGATACCGAAGGTGGGACCCTGTGACGGTTGCCGGATGACGGTGAGCACCCTCTTGCCGATGTAGTTCAGGCCCTGGCTCACGCCAATGGTAGTCACGGTCTTTCCCTCGCCCAGAGGGGTTGGGGTAATGGCCGTGACATCTACGTACTTGCCATTAGGGCGATCCTTGAATCTCTCAAGGACGTCCAGATGGATTTTGGCCTTGTATTTGCCGAATAGGTCCAGGTCGTCTTCGGTCAAGCCCAACATTTCGGCAATCTCTAGTATGGGCTTCAGCTTCGCCGCTTGGGCGATCTCCAGATCAGACGGTACTTTTGCCATCACCTACCTCCTTGTGTTTTTTTGATCTGCCACAGGCCCCACGCGGGGCGCCAGCAAATCGAGGCAATGGACTACTAGAGCCATTGCCTCGACATTGGTGACGAATCATATGCGTTTCCAAGTAGATGAAGGGTTCTTCTGTTGTCATATTCTCGGGGCAACGTCACCTACCACCCTCCAAGTCTTGGCATTATCGCGGATTATAGTGCAGTTACGGAAGTTTGTCAAGATGAATGCGTCCGTTCTTTCAGTGACATGTTTCGCATGAGAATCTCCCAGCATCGCGACGCGACTAGTGGGAAGAAGGGCCGCCATGCTTGGCGACAGCCTCCAAGATGCGATCCAGACACTTGGGCAGGGACGTTGTCAACTCTGCGGGTGAGAAGCATAGCAGCGTCCAGCCACGTGCAGCCAAATCGTAGTCGTCTATACGAGGTTGTTCTCGCACAATGCTGACGTTCTCGACCGGAGTCTTAGCCTCCAAAAGAACCGCTATTCTTCCCCGAGCGCAAAAGAGGGCGATGTCTATCTGACAGTATTCGTCCTCTTCCTTCAGAGCATAGTAGCGTTCCCCGTTGATACCGTTCTCCTTGAAGGCCTGCCACAGCCTCTCCTCTACTGCGCTACCCAACCACAAGTCATTGATCTCCTGTGCCTGAAGCAGCCGTCCCAGCGTGGTAGGAATGAAGGTAATCCGTCGCAAGCGATGACTCGGAATGGGACGAGGCAGAGTCCGGAGAGAGCCGATTTCGAGCTTGTAGTACAAGTGGCCTGCCCGCGGATGATCTGCTTCATCGGGGAGAAGAGACTTTCTGGATACGATGCGATAGCGCCTGATGGGGGCAAAGTACTTGATCATCCAGTGCTCTTCGTCAAAGGCCTTGGTCTGATAGAAGGCTAGGAAGTCGGCTCCCACCTGCGAGGGCCCACGCTCATAGGGAATGCGATACCAGCCTTCGTCGCGGGCGATGAGGAAGTCGCGGCGATTGTTCATCACAGCCACGAGCACACGCGGCTCGTCTGGGGTCAGATCGTCTTCGTCTAGCATCATCTAGTTTGACTCCACTTCCGGGGCCAAGCGAGCCACCTGCTCGCGAAGGCGCAGGACGGCCAGGTCCTTGGCCTTCGCTTCCAGCATTACGTCGAATGTTGGTAGGCTCTCGTTCTTGGCCGACCTGATGAAGTTGATGAACTGGAAAGGATCGACGAAATCAGCGTGTTCGGAGGAGCGNNATGCATGGCGGTACGGGGAGAACTGAAATGGACCTTGGGCTTGACTTCCGTTGGCCAGGTACGCAGGCATCGCTCCAGGGCGTCCGTGAGGCTCATGTCTTCGGGATTGTAGTTCTGGAAGTGCAAGTAGTCGAACACCAACGGCACCCCAGTCTCCTGATGAATCAGGGCGATGTCGCCGACTGAGAAGCGAGCGTCGTCATTCTCGACCACCAGTCGCTGGCGGACGAACTCGGGGAGGCGTTGGTATTGCTGTATGAATCGCTTGAGGGAGGCTTCTTTGTCACCGTAGACTCCGCCCACGTGTGTGACTACAACAGCCTCTGGTCCCAGGCCCATGCTGTGGAGGATCCTTGCTTGAACTCTGACCTGCTCGGCGCTCTGATCAGCAATCGATTCATCGAGGGCGTTCAGGACGGTGGAGAGGGACACGTGGAACGAGAGACGTAGCCTGCTCTTCCTGGCCAAATCGCCAACGATGGCGAGTTCCTTGGCACACTCGTCGATTTGGTTGTGGAACTGTGGCATCTCAGGGTGGGCTGCGTAGGGTGCGAGATCAGACGCCATGCGGTACATGTAGATGCTTTGCCTGCCCAGATAGACGAAGATGTCGCGGAGGTAGGCCAGACTGACGCTGAGATGCGGGTGGTTCTGCCAGCGCCTGGAGTCATGGGATTTCAAGCCAGGCTGGCCAAGTACTTTGACCGGGAATCCAAGACGCATCGCCCTCGTCGTGCGGGGTCAGCAGACGGCTGACTTGTTTCCCACATTGTAGGTGAGCTTGCGGCAGAAGGCAACACCATAAGGGCGAGCCAAGGGTTGCCCGTGGCTGCGGAGTGCTATATAATAGGCCTGACGGCACCCAGATACTGCGGAAAGGCGCCTACACAATGGTCGCAGCTAATGGGGATCGGACTACTGGCCAACACGATTCGGTGCCGAAGGAGCTGAAATGAGCGAGGAATCGCAGAGTGCCAAGACGCCAGCTGGTGGTCCTTTGAGCAAGCCTCTGTCTGTTGATGATCTGGGCGTGTCGAGGGGTGTTTTGGTTGATCTGGCTCTCAAGATCCTGTACTTCGACCGCGAGATGGCCGGGAGCGAGATAGCCAGCAGGATGAGGACGCCATTACCCGTCGCGGTGGATCTCATGGACATGCTGCGCAAAGAGAAACTCTGCACAGTAAAGGGAAGCGACAGTGGCGTTGTGCCGGTGTATCGGTATGGCATCACCGAGGCGGGTGTAGCCAGGGCGCGCGAGGCCCTCTCGCGGAACGAATACGTAGGACCCGCCCCGGTTGCTTTGGATGCCTACGTGGAGATCGTCCAGCGACAGAGTGTGGGAATGGCCTGTTCGGTGATCAGGCGTGGCGATCTCGAGCGGGTTTTGGACGAGGTGGTCGTGAGTCCGTCGGTGCTTGCTCAGCTGGGTCCCGCCCTCAACTCTGGTCAGCCGATCCTGTTATATGGGGCTCCGGGCAATGGCAAGACCTACATTGCGCAAAACTTAGTCACCCTGGTGCTCGGTAGCATCTTTGTGCCCTACGCCTGTGAGGTCGAGGGGCAGCTGATAAAGGTGTTCGACCCTGAGTATCACTACCCGGTGAATGGAGGAGCGGAAGGCAGAGACGTTGAGAGGGACAATCGCTGGGCTCTGTGCAAGCGCCCGGTGGTGATGGTTGGAGGAGAGTTGACTTTGACCTCCCTCGGCTTGGTCTTCGATCCCATCTCCAAGTGCCACGAGGCTTCTCTACAGATGAAAGCGAACGGTGGTATATTCTTCATAGACGATTTTGGCAGGCAGTTGCTGCTGCCTGAGGAACTCTTGAATCGGTGGATAGTCCCCTTGGAGGGTCAGGTGGACTACTTGGCACTGCACACGGGCAAGCAGGTGCAGATCCCCTTCGATTCACTGGTGATATTCTCGACCAATCTGGATCCTAACACACTGGACGAAGCGTTCCTGCGGCGGATTCCTCATAAGATCATGATCCCCAACCCGAATCTCTACGAATACTTCGCACTGTTCCAGAGGGTCTGTGAGGCTAAGGGAGTCGAGTTCGCCAAGGATGGGTTCTCGTACCTCGTGGAGAGGTACTATGGGCAGGCGAATAGGCCGCTCAGGGCGTGCCATCCTCGTGACCTGGTGGATCAGATCGTGACCATCGCTCGATACAACGACGAAGAACCAGTCTTGAGCGAGAAACTCATTGACCAGGCTTGCAACAACTACTTCGTGCAGAAGCCGGCCGAGGGCTTTGACGTGCAGTAGTCCGCCCGGAATGGGTCGTCTTCGGTGGAAAAAGGGCGACGTCTAGGGTGGAGATGATGGAAGCAGGAGGGGCCACTTGTCCCGTTTCGGACAGTGGCCCCTCTTGGAGATGAGCGGGATGCGGGATAGCGACAGCGTCCTCACCGAGCGAGAGCTGGAGATAGTGCGCGCCGTGGCGACCGGCGCCACCAACCAGCAGATCGCCCAGGAGCTAGTGATCAGCGTCAACACCGTGAAGGTTCACCTCAAGAACATCTTCGCCAAGCTGGACATCCAGTCGCGCACGGAAGTGGCACTGTATGCCGTGAGCCAGGGTTGGATCGAAGTGGAGAGGCCAATCCCCGGAGCCGAAGAGGCTGTTGAGGCTGTTCCGGAAGGCGAGCGGCTTGGCAGGCAGCCCATCTCTTTGGCCAAACGGGTCTACTTCCTCGCTGCAGCCGTCCTCGCTGCGCTGCTGGTGTTTCTTCCTGAGGTACGGAGACAGCCAGCCTCCACTGCCTCCAGTGAGTTCGCTGACGTCGGCGGCAGCACTGAACTGGGTGGCCCTGCTCTGGAATTCGAGCGCTGGAATGCCATGGCGGCCATGCCCACGGCTAGAAGCCGTCTTGCGGTAGCCTATTCCGAGGGGAAGATATACACCATCGGCGGAGACACCGTGGATGGTGCCACGGGGATTGTGGAGGAGTTCGATACATCGGTCAACGGCTGGCGAGTCAAGAGCCCGAAGCCTATTCCGGTGCACAACATCGGTGCCGCAGCTATAGGCGGCAAGGTCTTCGTGCCGGGTGGCTACACGCCGGATGGGGAAGTGATCGCCGACCTGGAGATCTACGACCCCAGTGAGGATTCCTGGGGACGTGGAGCGCCGCTTCCAACTCCTCTGTGCGCCTACGCCATCGCCACTGTTGGAGATAGGCTATACGTCTTCGGCGGATGGGATGGCTCTGTTTATGTCGCTTCTACATTCGAGTACGATACCGTCAGCGGCTCTTGGCTGGAGAGGAGCCCCATGCCCACGGCTCGCGGTTTCGCCGGTGCAGTGGCGCTGGAGGGCAAGATCTATGTGGCAGGCGGCTACGATGGTCGGGACGAGTTCGCCACAGTAGAGGAGTATGATCCAACTCTGGAAGGAGTGGGCGAGCCGTGGAGGGCGAGGTCGCCCATGATGATGCGCCGCGGTGGCCTGGGTCTGGCTGCCATCGCTGGCAGCCTGTACGCCATAGGCGGGGGATGGAACGGCTATCTGGCGTACAATGAGAGGTACGACCCGAGGACAAATGAGTGGTCCACCATCGAGACGCCGGTATTCGGGGAGTGGCGCAATCTGGGAGTGGTGAACACCGAGACC
>JABAOH010081779.1_pt1 | contig 40949 bp, 46 predicted proteins | sample 7062181 | NCBI WGS metagenome assembly JABAOH01 (sample SAMN14538630, study PRJNA623070) | marine sediment metagenome | biome: marine biome [ENVO:00000428]; feature: marine pelagic biome [ENVO:01000023]; material: deep marine sediment [ENVO:00002113]; isolation source: pool of 5 deep marine... | reverse complement strand
CTTTTTCATCGTATCAGGCTTGGCATTTGCGATTTGGAGGAAAAGGGGTCGAGCCTTTTCTTATCTCCCTGAAAGGGAAAGGGGTCCAATCTTTTGTTGTTTGTTGTTCCTGTGGGGCCGTACAGACTAAAGAACGGTTGGGCCACGCGGGACAGGATCGAAGATTATGAGTAGCGGGCCGCTGTGAGGATCGCGGCAAAGGTGCCGGGATCGACGATGCGGGCCCCGCCGAAAGCTTTCAAGTTGAGCAGCGCCCGGTCGCCGGTGACGAGGTAATCAGCCGAGCCGGCCTCGGCACAGGCGAGGAACTTCAGATCGAATGATTCAATGCCGCGAATGGGACCCAGGGGAGCGGGGCTCACCTCGATCGCGTCGTGCTCAAGAGTGATCAAGAGCCGGGCGATCTGCTCTTCGGTCAGTCGATACCTCTGCAAGATCTTCGGACGCCTGAGGACTGCTTCGACCTCGGCAACGACCTCGCGGGAGGTGACGAGGAGGAAGTCGCCTCGCCGCCAGGACTCGAGGATCTCAAAGGGATGCCCGCGGGAGAGCATTGTGCCGCTGACAAGGACGTCGGTATCAACGACCGCCCTGAGCACGCTTACGCCGCTTGGGTTCGTTCACGGTCCTGACCTCGGCAACGGCCTCTGCAACATCCTTTTCGACGTCCGCCGGCCCCTTGGCCCCCGCCCTCGCGCGGATTTCATCAAAGACTGTGAAGCGGGCCTCTCGGTCGGCCATCCATTTCTCATATGCCTCGATGTCAATGACGGCAACCACCGCCTTGCCCTGCCTCTCGACAATCACGGTGTCCTTACCATAGTGAACCATTCCGAGGATCTCTGCGAAGTTCGCCCGCGCCTCCTTGGCAGACATCCGTTTGACCATGTCCGATCCACCTCCTTGCCTGGTTACCTTCAGAATAGGCTAAAGTGTCAATTTTGTCAATAGTTTACAATTTGAATACCTGTAACAAAGCCGATAGCCTACCCTTCTCCTTGGGATCGCATTTACCGGTGGAGTATCCTCTTGACTCGTGAGCGGGTGAGGGGGCAATGGGAGGGGGCAATGGGGTCAGGACTGCTCTTGGCTCATCTTTAAAGGGACTTCCATATTGAAAGCGCCGAAGGAAGGGGTCGTCTACGTCTGACAATTATTTTGGTATTTAGCCACAAAGCAAGCTGAGGAGGCCGTCCACTCGCTGCCTCAACCAATCCTTTTCTAATCTCAATTCCACCTAACTTACAAGCCACGCTTACCTTCGTATAGCCGCACATGACCGGCTTGAAAAGGCGCGGGAACCACGCTCCTTGGGCTGCGCCGCTTCTTTATCGACTCGCGGACGCTGTCGTGCATGACAAACTAATCGGCCGGGAATAGCCCCGCGACAGTATGTCAGCCTTCCCCTCCCTCTTCAGTCGCCCCAGTTCTGTTAAGAGCCAACTCAACCGCTAAATCGATTAACAAAATTAAGGGCTTGTATGTCTCCCGCCCCGGCCGCGTTCCTGGCACGGCGCCCGCTACTTCGTTGCCGTAGTCGTAGACATCGAACAGGAGGACAGCATGAAGGCGGGCAGAATTTTTGGGGGTATCGGGGCGATCTTGCTCCTTATCGGAAGTCTAGTGAGTCCAGCAGAAGCCCAACAACTTATCGGGCCCACGCCCTTGCCGAGACCACCAGGAAAGCCGGAGGTGATTCCCGGCCAGTTCATCGTTGAGCTAAAGCCAGGCGTGGGGCGGGATGCCTTTATCAAAGAGCATCGTATCGCTGCGTTCTACCTGTACGGCATCATTTACGGCATCATTCACGGATTTGCCGCTCGCATGTCCCAGCGGGCTGCAGACCGCCTCGTAGGTAATATGCGCGTCAGATCGGTTAGCCCGGACCTTGTCGTCCATGCCTCTCCGAAGCCTGACAGCCCACCAGGGAAAAAGGGCGATGGTGGTGATGGGAAGGCCCCAAATGGGGGCAACTGTCCGGACTTCTCAAGCAACCCAGACTTCGACCCATGTTCGAACGCAGAAGTGGCCCCCACTGGCGTCAGCCGAATCGGTGCTGCTCCCGATCCTGCCAAGCCAACAGGAGCGGGTGTGAAGGTGGCGGTCATCGACACGGGCATTGACCTGTGCCATCCTGACCTTGTGAGCAATTACAAAGGCGGGAAGAATTTCATGACAAATGGGAAAAAGCCACCCACGGATGACAATGGCCACGGCACCCATGTGGCCGGCATCATTGCGGCCGCAGCCAACGGATTTGGTGTGGTCGGTGTCGCACCGGAGGTCGATCTGTATTCGGTCAAAGTGCTTAACGCCAACGGTGAGGGATCTCTGTCCACGGTCATCAAGGGCCTTGAGTGGGCAGTACAGAACAAGATGCGCGTCGCCAACCTGAGCCTGTCGGCGATCGATTTCTCCCTCGCCATGGGACCCATGTGCACTGCTGTCGCTAATGCCGCGGCCGCCGGAGTGACCGTGGTCGCCGCAGCCGGGAACTTCATCTCGGATGCGATCGCCTTCACGCCGGCAAACTGTGTGGATAGCCTTACCGTCTCGGCCTTTATGGACGTGAACGGCATGGACACTGTGACGGCTCAGTCACTATCGCCGGGATTGTGGAACACGACGAGACTTTTGCTAACTCGTTCAGCAACTACAGCCACTACTGTTGGGACCTGGATGGCGATTTTGTGTGCACAAATGCCGATACACTGGTGGTAAACCTGATGGGACCCGGGGTGGAAATCCTGTCCACTTTCCCCACCTATCCCGTGGCCTTCCCCGGCGCAAATTACGCTACCCTCACCGGCACCAGCATGGCTGCCCCACATGTCGCCGGGGCAGCAGCCCTGTACCTTGAGGACCACCCGGGTGCCGATACTGATCAGGTCCGTACCGCGCTCACAATCGGGTCGACAACGGGTGGCGAATGCGTTTAAGGGGCGCCCGGGACGGACCCGAGCTACCCACTTCAGTGTTCGTCACCGTGGCCGGACGATCCTGACTTTGCCTGGGAACCGCTTGTTCACGCAGGCTCATAGTTGTAAAGGAAACGGCAGGCGTGCCTTCTCGAACTCTTTGGGTAGCTGCACTCGTAGCCAGCCTCGCTGTCTCTTTCGCCTGCGCGTCATCGGCAGAAAGGGATCTTCGCCGCTGTTCGTGTCGCAGACAGGCCTTTCAAAACCGGCGAACCCATTCCCCTGGAACTGGACGTTCGCCATGTCGGGAAATATTCTCTGACCCTGAACTTTTCCACATCTCAGCGCTACGACTTTCAAATGAAGAAGGAGGGAGAAATCCTCTGGCGCTGGTCAGATGGGAGGACATTTGCCCAAGTCCTAGGCCAGTTCTCCTTGAGCCGAGAACTCCCGCACGTTCGCTACCGAGCCGTGTTCCAAGGCCATCTCCCCCCAGGTCATTACAAAGTACGCGGCTTCTTGACCACTCGCCCCCGGCCGTTATCCGCCGTGGCTGACATCACCATCCAGTGAAGGCGGTTACCCTTCCACGCGGTCCACGTGCACGCTCTCACGACAGAGCCTACATCTTTGGCTGCTGCTGCCGAGCTAAGTATGAAAAAACTGCATATTGACAAACAGTTACGCTTTACCCATAATAATGTACTGTAAGAAATATTTCCGTCTGCGAGTGTTTGAATCGTAGAGGAATCGAAGAGAGTGGGTCCTCGAATTGAATGGGACGATGCGGATGACTAGATGACGGGCCACGATGGCCATTCGAGGGAGAGGTATGACTCACCATTCTCACAGCAACGAGTGGGGAGAAATTCGGGTCCCGCTGACTCTTGTTTGGCTGGCTTTCTGATAAACGTCTTGCAATTAAAGGCCAATTTGGCTATATTTAACTTCCTTCTTGGAGTCTTGTTCGACCTTGCGCGAGAGAGACCATCGCCCTATTAGGGCGGGGAGCTATCGTGGCCACGTACGCCTGTCGCATCGCCACTCCCAGCGGTAAGGTCCTGGTGCAGGACCGGGAGGCGGAGAGCGCCGACCGCTTGCGGCAACAGCTCGAGACAGAAGGCTACTACGTTTTTCAGGTCCGACCCCGAAGCGCCTTGGTCCCGCCCACCTTGTCCCTCCCCTCTGCCTGGCGGCGGGTCCGAAAGAATGACCTCCTGGTCCTCACTCAGGAATTTCTCGCCCTCATCAAGGCGGGGCTTTCAATCCCTGCGGTCCTCGACCTCGTCATTGAACGGCAAACCCATCCGCGGCTTCGCAGGGTCTTGGAAAACGTCCGGGAGGCGGTCCGGGGCGGTGCGTCGCTTTCCGAGGCAGCAGAACAGCACCCAGACGTCTTCCCCCCCCTCTTTGTGGCATCGCTCCGTGTCGGCGAGAAGAGCGGAGATCTGCCGGACACGCTGGCCCGATACATTACCCACCTGAAGCGGGCGATCGCTCTGCAAAAAAAGGTGGTCTCTGCCCTCTTCTACCCTGCGATTCTCCTCGGGCTGACCACCCTCGTCGTCATTTTCCTCCTCACCGTGGTCGTGCCAGCCCTCACGCAGATGTACCTGGACTTCGATGCAGAGCTCCCCTATGCAACCCAGTTGCTTTTGACCATCACCGGCCTCGTCCGTGAATACTTCTTGATCATGCTCCCGCTTCCTCTTCTCGCCGTCCTTGGCCTCTGGCAGTGGCGTCGTACCGTTACCGGCAGGGTCAGCCTCGACCGGCTCCTCGTGCGTTTACCTCTGTTTGGCCAAATCATTCACGGTTTTTCCCTCGCCACTTTTTGCCGGACCCTCGGGACGGTCTTAGCAGGCGGGATGACGATGGTCCCGGGCCTAGAGATCGCCGCGGGATCTGTCCATAACCGCGCCACGCAAGCCGACCTTTACCGCGCCATTCCGGCGGTGACAGGCGGGGCGTCAGTCGCAGAAGCGCTCGAAACGGCCAGAGCCGCCCCGCCGTTAGTTTTGGAAATGGTCGGGGTGGGCGAGCGGACCGGAGGCCTGGAAGAGATGTTGCACCATGTGGCCGACTTCATCGAAGAAGAGCTGGACCACCGCCTCTCCACGCTGGCCACGCTCGCCGGGCCGGCCATCATGGTCACCATGGGCATCCTGGTTGCCGCGATCGTGATCACCATGTACCTCCCAATCTTCCACCTGTCCTCAGCCGTCCGCTAAGGGAGGGCCGACGATGGCACGAATTCAGCGGTTGACAGACGTCCTCATCGAAGGAGGGTGGGTAAGCCCTGATCTCGTCCAGGAGGCGGAGGGCCAAGGGCTCGAAGGTAGCAGCCTTGCCCGATATCTTCTCGAGGCAGGCCACCTGACGGAAGAGGATTTGGCCCTGGCTCGGGCCAGACAATACGGGCTTTCCTTTATCGAGCTGACGTCGGTCGAACCGGAAGTCAATGTCTTAAAACACCTCCCCCGGGGCCTCGTCGAGAGTGGAGCCTTTCTCCCCTTTCGACGAAGTGACGGCCGGCTGGCCGTCGCCATGGCCAACCCGGGTGACCTCCCCTTGTTGGACGAATTGCGCCTCTCCCTCGGCGACATGGAGATGGTGGTGGCTTCCGCCAGCCAGATTCGCGCTAAACTTCAGGGGGTGGAAACTGCGCACCACGTCCTCCAGGAGCTCAGCCAAGAATTTCAACTCACCCTGGTGCCCGAGGATGAGGAGACCCGGATAACCCTGGAGCGGGTCAAGGAGGATGAAAGCCCCATCATCAAGCTCGTGGATACGATCATCCTGCACGCCTTGGACCGGCGCGCCAGCGACATTCACCTGGAGGGGACCGAGCGGCATCTGCTGGTCAAATACCGGGTTGACGGGACGTTGTACCCCGCGATGGAGGCGCTGGACCGACGCTACCAGGAGCCGATCGTGTCGCGGATCAAGATCATGGCCGAGCTCAATATCGCAGAACGCCGGGTTCCCCAGGACGGCCGGTTCAAGCTCCGGCTCAACCGGAAGATGATCGACTTCCGGGTGTCGGTCATGCCGAGCGATTTCGGCGAGGCGGTGGTCATCCGCGTCCTGGATAAGGAGGCCATCACCGCTGAACTCACCGAGCTCAAACTAGAGCGGCTGGGGTTTCCCGAAGGCGACCTCAAGCGATTCCGTCGCACCGTTCACCGGCCGCACGGGATGATCCTGGTCACCGGTCCCACGGGAAGCGGGAAGACCACCACGTTGTATGCGGCCATCTCCGAGATCAATCATGGGCAGGACAAGATTATCACCATCGAGGATCCCATCGAGTACCAGCTGCACAATGTCGTGCAGATTCCGGTCAATGAAAAGAAGGGGCTGACCTTTGCCCGAGGGCTCCGCTCGATCCTGCGCCACGATCCCGACAAGATCATGGTGGGTGAGATCCGAGATCCCGAGACGGCCCAGATCGCGGTTCAGGCTGCTCTGACTGGTCACCTGGTGTTCACCACCGTCCACGCGAACAGCATCACCGACGTCGTGGGACGGCTCATCCACATGGGACTGGAGCCCTACAATTTCGTGACGGCGTTGAACTGTATTTTGACCCAGCGGCTCGTTCGGCTGATTTGTCCACACTGTAAGATTCAGACTAGGCCATCACCCGAGCTGTTGGAAGAATCGGGACTCACCGACATTCCCAGGCCATCCTTGTCCGAGGGGAAGGGATGTCCAGAGTGTCTTCACACCGGCTATCGGGGTCGGACCGGGATCTTTGAACTCGTCGATATCACCGATCGCATTCGGCAGGCGATCCTGGACCGGCAACCGGCAGCCGAGATCCGAGCCATCGCGCGCCAGGAAGGGACAACCCCTTTACGCCAAGCGGCCCTGAACAAGGTCTATGCTTTGCTGACGACCTTGCAAGAGATCAATCGGGTCACCTTCGCGGAGATGTAGCTATATGGTGGGTGCCTGGGGACTGGAAATCGACAAAGGACGAATCGGCCTCTGCCAGATCCGACCGACGTCGCAAGGGCCGGTGGTCAAGCGGAGCACGTCGCTTCCCTTATCACCCGGTGTCCTCACCCCCTCCCTCACCGAACGGAATGTGGCCGACGAGCAGGAATTGACCTCACAGCTCAGAAGCCTCCTGAAAGAGGCCGGCTGGAGGCGGGGGCGGATCGTGCTCACCCTCCCGGACTTGGCCTGCCGGATCGGGCATCAAGATTTCGAGGAGCTGAGAGGAACCCCGTCAGAGATTCGACAGCTTCTCTGCTGGCGCCTCAAGGATCGCCTCCCGTTTCCCGCCCAGGAGGTCCGTATCGATTATCAACGCCTTCCGTCCGAGGGAAACGGGGACCGCCTCCTTTATCTGGTGACGCGTGAGGCAGTCATCGCCCAGTACGAAACCCTATTAGATAACGTCGGCCTCGAGCCAACGCGAATCATCACCCGAGGGCTTGCGCTGTATCGGCTCCACCTCGCAGCCACCGCCAGTGGCAAGCGGCTCCTGATCGCCCTGGGACCTTCGAGCCTTGTCCTTATCTATGCCGACCAGGGGATTCCACGTCTGTGGCGGGTCCTCCCGTGGGACGATCGCGGGATTCCAGAGGACCAGAATTCCACCACGGAGAGGCTACTCCGCGAGCTCCACGAGACCATCGATTACCTGAATGAATCGATGGGGGTGAAGGCGCCTGACGGCTTGCTCCTGATGGGAGGAGGGGCCGAGCGGTTAGCCGAATCCGTGGCGAAAGACTGTGGGCTTCCGGTCCACACGATTCCAGAGCCCGGGTATGGCATCCCGGGTGATCTCCTGGCCGCCGCGGGAGCGGCCTTGCTTCAAAGGAGCTTGGTGCCGAGATGGATATCACGCTGAACCTGGCCTCATCTGATATCCAAAAGCGACGCCGTCTACGCCATCTGGCCGTCGGGGGCCTCTGCCTGAACCTGCTCCTCGGGCTCGGCAACTTCTATCTCTACCGTTCCACTCAGGCTGCCCTCCGCCTCTCCGAGGGCCGACTTGAACGGTATCAGGCCGCCGTTCGGCGACGGGAAGATTCTTTGGGCGCCTTGCCGCATCGACCCTCCCCGAAGGAGATGAAGCACTTCAGGTCGCGGGTCGACCTGTACAACCAAATGATTGAGGGAGCCAATTTCTCCTGGACCCGGCTCCTCTTCGAACTCGAGCGGGCCATCCCGGCCAACGTCACCCTGGGCGAGATCCAGCCGGACTTTGGTAAGAGCGGAGTGACGCTGTTGGGCACGGCAAAGACCATGGAGGATATCTTGCGCTGCGTCGAGCGTTTGAAAGAGCGGGATTCCTTTCAGCAGGTCTACCTCCTCAATCACACAGTCAGGGAGGGGAGTCCTGGCCTCCAATTCACGATCTCGCTTCGGTACCGGGGAGAAGCGGCATGAAGTCTCGATTGCTTTATCTCGCCGTCTTCTTGCTGCTACTCAACGTGGCCTTTTTCTCTCTCACCGTCCTGCCCGCCCGCCGGGCCGTGCGTGCCCACGCCGCGACCCTGGAAGACCTCCAGGTCCGAATGCGATCACTTCGGCTCGAGCAGCGTGAGCAGAAGCACATCGCCGCCATCCTCAAAGGTATGGAACAGTTCCGGAACCGGATCCCTCCACAGGGGGCTATCCTCCAGATGATCCGGCGGATCACCGATCAGGCCCGACGGCTACAGCTCCACGTCCCGTCTGTCGAGTATCAACCAGGGGAAGTGCCCGAGGACGAGCTGGTCAAGCTCACGGTCCAGATGGAGGTCGGGGGCCGCTATGCTGCCATCCGCCGTTTCCTTTATGAAGTCGAGGGACTTCAAGACCCCTTGATGATCGAGAAGCTCGTGCTGACCACTCAACGCGAGGTCGACCGGCTCACGCTCCGGCTTCAGATGGCGGCCTACTTCCTGGCCGAGAGGAGTCGCACCACCCCGGCGAACGATGATCGGGGACAGGAGGAAAAGACCGGTGCCGAGGGATAGAAAAAAGCTCGTGGTGTTGATTTGCCTGGTGATGTTCTGGATCGGTCTCCTCGTCGTGCAGCGGCATCAGAGACAAGGGCCCCGGCCTCCTCACGCGCCATCCCGACTCCAGCGCACCTCAGGCCAAACACTGGGAGCCGCCACGGCTGTCCGGCGGCAGGCAAAAAAGCACGCGGAGATACCCCGGTTGAAGCTCAACCGGATCGAGCGGGCGAGACCCCCCTTTGACCCCGAGGTTCGCAACATCTTCGGTTCAATTGACCGCTCCTCGTTGCCGTCCTCGCTCCCAGCAACACCTCAAGCCACAGCCCCTCCCCCTACTCCACCACCCCCCGACCCCTTCCGCGAGGAGGCAAAGGAGGTTCGTTTTCTTGGATATGCCGAGGCAGACGGGAAACCGATCGCGTTTGTTGCCTATGGAGACGAGGCTTTGGTGGTGCCAGAGACGGAGGTCTTCGGCAGTCGGTTTCGAGTCAAATCGGTCAAGGAAGATTCCCTGATCTTGACATCGCTTGATGGCGCGAAAGAGATCCTGCTGAGGTTGCGCCCAGGATCGGCAGGGGCTTTGCCGAGCAAGGAAACACAGAGAGGGAAACGGCCATGAAAAGACAACGATCAACACGCTTCGCGCTCATACCAGGTTTGCTCCTGTTCCTTTCCGCCTGTGCCGGCAACACCCCGCCGCTCGCCCAGGGAGAGGACCTGATGCAGGCGGGGAGCTACGATGCAGCGGTCACGTTCTACATGGAGAGATTAAGCGAGAGTCCCCAGTCCGTCGAAGCCCGGCTGAAGCTGGTCCAAGCCCTTCGGGCGGCAGCCAAGCAGCACGCCGAGCGAGGACTCGAACTCGAAAAGGCGGGGCGGGTCGATGCGGCCCTCGTGGAGTACCGGCGCTCGCTGGATTACAACACCGAGGAGTCCGTGGCTCAGCAGGGACTCGACCGGGTGACCACCAAGCGACGGGCTCAAGAGCTCTTCCACAAGGGGAGCCAGCTCTTGGAGAAGGGCGAGATTCGCGAGGCGGCCCACCTGCTGCAAGAAGCTTTGAAGCTGGATCCTGAGAATACAGAGTTCCGAGATGCGTACGAGGAGGCGGCCCACCAGGTCGACCTGGCCACCGACGAGGCAGCCCGAGCCAGCGAGTTGGTTGCAGTAGAACGGGCTATGAGTCTCCTCTCCACAAAGCCGGTCACCCTCCGCTTCAAGGATACGGACATTACCGAAGTGCTCGAGATCATATCCAAACTGGCCGAGGTCAACATCCTGGTGGACGAAGGGGTCCGCGCGAAAAAGGTCACGAGCTACATCAAGGATCTTCCCCTCCGGCAGGCCTTCGGCCTCATCCTCAACACGAACCGCCTCTTCGCCAAGCCGGTCAACGACAACTCCCTCATCGTGGTCCCGGACACCCCGGCCAAGCATCGGCAGTACGATGAGCTCCAGGTCCGGACTTTTCATCTCAGCAACGCCGACGCCAAGCGGGTCGTCAATCTCATGCGGACTATCCTGAACAGTCGCCAGGTCTTCATCGACGAGCAGGCGAACGCTATCACCGTCCGGGACACCCCGGAAAAGATCGCCTTGGCCGAAAAGCTCATCCAGGTGAACGACCGGGGCGCTGGCGAGGTAGAAATCGAACTGGAGGTCCTCGAAGTGGACCGAACGAAGCTCAGGGACTTCGGCATCACGTTTACGGACCAGTACCAAGCTGCTTTCTTTACGGCGCCGACTGGCTTCCCCGCTTCGGCCGGCTTTGTGACTGCCGAGGCACTCCGTGCAGCCAGTCTCGCCGAGGACCTGCTCTTTACCAATCCGGTGATCTTTTTGAACCTCATCAAAACCGATAGCGAAGCGAAGATACTGGCCAACCCAACCCTTCGGGTCCTCGACCGGCAGAAGGCCAGCATCATTATCGCCGAGAATCGGCCCTTCGCGATCGCGACCATCGCGAGCACGCCCGGGGGGACCGGCGCAGGACAAGCCGGAGCAGTCACGACAACCGAAACCCGCGTCGAGTTCCGGGATGTCGGCCTGACGCTGACCTTTACCCCCGTCATCCACCTGAACGGCGAGGTCACCATCGAGCTTAACTTCGAGATCTCACAGCTCGGGGAGGCGGTGGAGGGCGACGAGCTTCTCTCCAGCATCCAGCGTCGGACCCTGAACACCTTCATCACACTCAGGGACGGCGAGAGTCGCCTGCTGGGGGGCCTCATCCAGGATGAGGAGCGCACAAACATTCAGTACTCGCCGATCCTCGGGGATCTTCCCCTCATCGGGCGTCTCTTCCAGGATAAGCGAAAAGAGAAAGTCCGGCGGGATGTGATCATCTCGCTCAACCTTCGCGTCGTGAATCGGGTCGAGCCTCCCCGCCCTGAGCTGTCCACGTTTTGGGCCGGGACGTGGGAAAGCTTTGGAGGTGGAGCCCCAACTGTTACCGCTCCGCGTCGTAGAGCGCCGAGAGCCCCCCGACCAGCGGCCCCACGACCGACGCCTCCGACCCCGTCTGGAACACCGAGGACGCAGTAGAGGGCTCAGCCCGTGCGGAGACATTGGCAGATGCACAACCATCGAGGATTCACCCTCATCGAGCTCTTGATTACCATCGCCGTTCTGGGGGTGTTGGCCTCGGTCGCCATGCCGCTCGTGGAGGTGACGGTCACCCGGACCAAGGAGCTCGAGCTTCGGCGGGCCCTTCGCCAGATCCGGGAGGGGATCGATCAATTCAAGATCGAGTATGACAAGGCGAGGAAAAACGCCAAAGATGCGCAAGAGTTCTTCAAGAAGCGCGTCACGATCGATCGCACCGGCTATCCCCTCACGCTCGAGGAACTGGTCGAGACCAAGATCCTCCGCCGCATTCCAAAGGACCCGATGACCCATGAGGGACAGTGGATGACCCGCTCGTACTCCGACAGCTTGCAGTCAACCCTGACCGACGGGCGCGACGTCTACGACATCCGCACAGCGAGCGAGAAGACCGGTCTGGACGGGAGCACGTATGACACCTGGTAAGAACGGTCCGAAGTTCGAAGTCCGAGGTCCGAGGTCAAATGCACTACGACCAGGGACAAAGCAGGATCTCCGTTTCCTGGCATCGGACTTCGCACGTCGGACGTCGGAGACCCAGGGATTCACGTTCATCGAGATTATGATTGTGCTGGTCGTGATCGGGATCCTCCTTTCGCTGGCACAGCCGAGCTTCACCACCTCGGTTCACCGCGCGAGGGAGGCCACCTTGAAGGAAAACCTGTTTATCTTCCGAGACGTCATTGACCAGTACTATGCCGACAACGGAGAATATCCCCCGACACTAGAAGCACTCGTGGAAGGACGGTATCTGCGCAAAATCCCGAAAGATCCGGTTACGGGATCGAACAGCACGTGGCTCCTTGTGTATGATATCAACGAGGTTGGTTTCGAAGAAGGGATCTTCGACGTCAAGAGCGGCAGTGACCTGATTGCTTTGGACGGCACTGCGTATAGTGAATGGTGACACAGTCCGATGTCCAATGTCCGAAGTCCAAAGTCAAAAAGCGACGAGGCCTTCCAACTCCTGAACACCGAAGGCTGGACTCCAAATACTGGACCGAAGATGTGGCACGTTTGGCCTCGGACATCGGACTTCGGACCTCGGACCGTTGCGACGCAATCGGGGGTGGTCTACATTGGTTTGTTGTTGGCCATCGTCCTGATGGGGATCGGTACGGCTGCACTCACACCCATGTGGAGTACCATGGTCCAGCGCGACAGGGAGGCTGAACTCCTCTTCCGACTGGGCGAATTTCGGCGAGGTATTGCGAGGTACCGTCAGGATCACGGCCGCTACCCGCTCAAGCTGGAGGACCTCCTGGAAGACAAGACCCAGCTGCAGCTCCGCCGCTACCTCCGGCGGATCTATGCGGACCCGATGACCGGGGCGGCCGACTGGAAGCTGGAACTCATTGCGGACAAGACCGGGAGGGTCGCCGGGATCCGGGACCTACACAGCCAAAGTGACGCCGAAGGCTTTCGGGACATCCCTGACAAAGGCAAGCGCTATAGCGATTGGTAAAGAAAACTGGGTGAGTGCGGATTAGGTGGTGGGTGTTGGGGGGGAAGGCGCGACATTCTAGATAGTCACAGGGGTCGAGAAGCAGGAGTCATGAACCGCAGGAAAAAAACATCATTCAGGAGAGGACTGCGACTCGGCGTCTCATGCATCATCGTATTTGCGGTGTTCCCAAGCTCAGCAGCGAAGAAAATGGCTACCTCTCTGGACGCGTGGAGTCCGCTTGCTCCCACGGGAGCGAGAACACCTCCGTCCGCCTTTCTGGCCGAGCCCGACACAGCGACCAAGGCTAGGGTGATAGAGACCTACGGCAAGCTCCCCTTAAGCTTTGAGGCCAATCAGGGCCAGACCAACGGCCAGGTGAAATTCCTGTCCCGCGGTCGTGGCTACATGCTCTTCCTGACCTCCAGCCAGGCGGTCTTGGTCTTGAGAAATCAGCCAACCGCAACCAGCCGTAAGCAGTCAGCAAGAACGGCAAAGACCAAGAAGACTGAAATGCCAGGTCGGACGGTGTTGTGGATGGAGCTCGTCGGCGCCAACCCCCATTCGAAAATCGAGGGTCTAGATGAGTTACCGGGTAAGAGTAACTACTTTATCGGAAACGATCCCAAAAAGTGGTACACCAATGTGCCCAACTACGCCAGGGTCCGGTACCAGGATGTGTATCCCGGCGTGGACCTGGTCTACCACGGCAACAAGCAGCAGTTGGAATACGATTTCGTGGTTGCTCCCGGTGCGGATCCCGGGGCCATCACGCTCACGTTCCAAGGTGTGGACCAAGTTGAAATGAACGACCGGGGCGACCTGGTCTTCCACACCGCGGGTGGCAAAGTGATCCAGCACGCCCCGGTCATCTATCAGGAAATCAACGGTGCAAGACAGTCTGTGAACGGCCATTTTGTGCTGCAAGAAAAGCATCGGGTCGGTTTCCACGTCGCCAATTATGATGTGACCAAGCCTCTCATCATTGATCCGGAGTTGATCTACTCCAGCTTTCTCGGCGGGAGTCTGATTGACGTCGGCAACGACGTCGCCGTCGATGCCACCGGAAACGCTTACGTGGCGGGGACCACCGATACAAGCGAGCTAGATGCCATCCCCTTCCCCACCACCATGGGGGCTTTCGACACCAAGTTTAACGGCATCTCGGATGCTTTTGTGACGAAGGTGAATGCCGCCGGCGACACGCTTGTCTACTCCACGTACCTCGGAGGTGGTGGAACCGACGGGGCCTTCGGCATCGCCGTTAACGGTCTCGGCGAGGCCTATGTCACGGGCGTAACCAATTCCACGGGAGCAACCCCGTTCCCCACAACAGCGGGTACCGCCTTTCAGGGGGCTCTTGGAGGCCTCACGGACGCGTTTGTGACGAAGCTCAATGCGGCAGGCTCCGGGCTCCTTTATTCCACGTACCTCGGCGGCAGCCTCGACGACCAAGGGAACGGCATCGCGGTGGATACGGCAAACAACGCGTACGTCACTGGATTCACGGAGTCCGGGGGAGTCACGGCGTTCCCCACGAGCCCGGGGGCCTTTGACACCTTCTTCAATGGCATACGGGATGCCTTTGTCGCAAAGTTCGATCCTTCCCAAACAGGGCCTGCATCGCGCATTTACTCAACGTATCTCGGCAGCAGCGGATCCGACGAAGGTATGGGTATCGCTGTCGATGGTACGCTCACTGCGTATGTAACTGGAGTGACCGATTCCGGAGCCGTGACTCTGTTCCCGACGACCTCGGGGGCCTTCGACACTACTCCCAACGGCGTGCAGGACGCCTTTGTGACCAGGTTCAACGGCGCTGGGACTGCGCTTGATTACTCCACCTACCTCGGCGGGAGCCTCGCCGACGTGGGCAATGACATTGTCGCGGACGCTGCTCGCATCGCCTACGTGACCGGCACAACCGATTCGGGAGGGGCCACCCCTTTCCCCACAACCATGGGGGCCTTCGATACCACGCTTGGCGGCCTTACGGACGCCTTCGTGGCGAAGATCGATCCCGCAGGCAACGGCGCCAACGATCTCATCTACTCCACCTTCCTCGGCGGCAGTTTGATCGACCGAGGCAACGGCATCGATGTGGACGGCGTCGGCCCGAACGCGTACGTGACGGGCGAGACCGATTCGGACGACTTCCCCACGGCGGGGACTCCTTTCCAGTCCACTCGCGCCGGACTCTCGGACGTCTACGTGACGAAGATCGATCCCGCAGGCAATGGCGCCAACGATCTCATCTACTCCACTTACCTTGGGGGCAGCTTGATTGATATAGGCAATGCTATCGCCGTAGACCCCGTCGACGACGCCTACGTGGTGGGATCTACTAATTCGGGGGGGGCCACCCCTTTCCCAACAGCGAGCTTCCAGTCCACTTTCGGCGGCATCACGGACGCCTTCATCTCCAAAGTGGAAGAGACTGCTGCGCCACCACCACCGCCCGGTGATGGCGGTGGCGGCGATGATCCCGGCATTGACTGCGCCATCACCGTGGCCCTTGGGCCGCCCTCGGATCCCCCGGTGCAGGTCCTTCGGGAGTTTCGGGACCGCTACCTCGTCACCAATGGCCCAGGACGGCTCTTCGTCGCATCTTACTACTACACGAGCCCGCCAATCGCTGAGCTGATTGCGGAATCGGAGACGCTCCGCGCCATCGTGCGCGTGGCGCTGCTCCCGATCGTCGGGTGGGCGGCACTGATTCTGCGGTTTCCAGAACTCGCTCTTGGAATTCTCCTACTAGCCGTAGGCCTCGGAGCTTGGCTGGCCATCCATGGTGCCCGACGGCGCCCACCGGCCCGTGCGAGCCGCGATGCTCCGCAAACAGGCGAATACGTGCGATCAGGGCGCAGAGCATTGCGGCGACGCCTTGCCGTCTGCGGCCCTATCTTTTTTGTCTTGGCCTTGGCAGCGCTCGTCGAGGCGGATCAGCGAGAACGGCCGCCGTCCGAGACCCGCATCCAAGTGGTCGGGGACGTTCGCCTGCCACACGCGATGCGGTTCGCCCTGATTCGCAACCTTACCATGGGACGCCTCAGCCTCTATAGAGATGGCGAGGCGATTTTTGCAGGTCACAATCCGCTACCCGTCGGCAAAATCGTGGCGGTGCGCGATCAGGTCCTGGTCCTGGCTCTCCCCGGCGGGAGAACGATTGAAATCCCGCGGGGTGGGAGGCTCCCAGGCCCCCACCGGTTGGTCTTCGCCCGGACCGCCCTGATCGATACGTTGCGCTTTCAGATTCGCATCGGAGGAGCGAGCACCGCTGACAGAAACTATTCTGTGGTCGACATCTCCAGCCAGCGCGCGATCCTGGAGCGGGACGCCATCCCGGGCAAAGACCGGACCGCCACCCGGCCTTCAGCAGTTCCAGAACTGCAAAGAGGTCAGACAAGGGCGCTAACTGTGGCGGAGGTGGTCAATCGCCTTCCATTCACCGAGGTGGGGCCGGATACCTGGGAAGTTCCTGAGAGGAACGTCAAGGAGCTCGGCAATCACCTGTGGCCACTTCTCAGTGAAACCCTCCGCTCGGCGACGCCCGTCGTCACCATGAGCGATGGCGTAGGGCTGAGGCTGGCCACCTCGTTGGGGACGGGGACCTTGGATCGGCGGGGGTTCCGAATCGATTACGCGAAGATGGCCCGCCGGACGGGCCTTAAGGTAGGCGATCGGATTCTTTCAGTGAACGACCAGCCAGTGAACTCAGCAGGAGGATTGGTTCGCATCTATAAGTCGCTCAAGTCTGACGCGAGCCTGTCCGAGGTCAACGTCGTTATCAAGCGCAACGAAGAGCTGCGAACACTGACCTACCGCATCCGGTAGCTCCTCTCTGCCCTTTGGAAAGTCCCTCCCTGAGGATTGACCGATGATGCATCACAGTTGGGACACGCTTTACGTGACCGCCATACCGATCTTGGTGCTCGGCCTCCTGTTCGGGGAAAGTCATCAGGCCCTGGCAAGGCATGAGGGGGCCGCCTGTGAATTCCCTGTACCCGAGGATCCCTTCGGTCAAAAGGAATTCACCGACATCGGCCACCGCTTTCTGGCCCGAGATGTCCGGATCGCCCCCCACCCTCAAGGGGTGATGGTTGCGGGGGAGATACACAACGATCGCCAGGGGTTCTTTACGTTCGCCCTCTTCAAGGTCCAGCTCTTCAATGCCAAATGCACCTACCTGGGGGCCAATAACTTTGCCATAGACAGCTTCGAGCTTGGAACCACGCGACCCTTCCGGGTGATCGTCCCCCGAGTCCAGCACGGCGACGTGGCCACCTACCACATCGAGTTTCTCCCCTGAATCCTCCGGCCCTGGTTACCACGAGGGACCTTCCGCCAAGGTCCGCCTTCCCCAACGAGTCTGCGATACCAGCAGGGGGCAAGATTCATTGGTCGGCCCTGCGCGGCTCTGCTACGATAATACGTGGAGCACGTTGAATCATCGCGAGGCAAGAAAGAGGACGGGGAAAGATGCACGGCTGGTTAGTCCCTCCACCGAAAGAATCCACAAAAACGCGGGAAGACTTCCAACAGGAAAGAGAACAGAAGGTCAAGGATCTCATCGGGCAAGGATTGCTTCGGTCAGAACGGATTAAAAACGCGATGCAGAAAGTTGCGAGAGAGGACTTCATCCCGGCTCTATATCGGGACTACGCCTACCTCGAGGTCCCTCTTCCGCTTCCGGGCGAGAGGGCGACGATATCATGCCCCCACAGTTACCCCCTCTTTTATGAGCCTCTTGGGCTGGATGCGGGGCATACATTTCTCGAAATAGGTCTTGGATCCGGTTATGGCACTGCACTGGCGAAGGAAGTCGTGGGGGAAGAAGGCCTGGTTACCTCTGTAGAAATCGATCCGCTGACGTACGAATATGCCCTGAAGAATCTCGAACGGGCAGGCTACCGTGACCTGATCCTTATTAAGGGAGATGGGGGCCTCGGATATCCAGCAATGTCACCCTATGACAGAATCTGTGTCACTGCCGCGTGTCCCGAGGTTCCCCCTCCGTTGGTGGAGCAGCTGAAGATCGGAGGCAAACTCATTGCCCCCTTGATCCAGCACGGCGCCCAGCATCTTGTCTTAGTCGAAAAGCACGAGAAAGGTCTCACCTGGAAGGGGATCTGTGAGGTCCTCTACGTTTCTCTGAGGGGACAATATGGTTTCCCTGGGGGATAAACCGCGTTCGTCAAGAGAATCTCGTCTGTCCTAGTCGTATCAGCCTGAACACAGAGGACGACCAACTGGTTGGCAGAGAACTCGTTGTTGGAGGGCAATCGTATGATCCGAACGGTTGAGGTCACCGTGGCAACAAAGGGCCACTGCGACATCCACGACCTGACCGCCTCCCTGCGCGAGACGATCCAAAAGAGCGGGCTCCGCGAAGGACAGGTGCTGGTCTTTGTCCCGGGCGCGACCGCCGGCATTACCACGGTGGAGTTCGAGCCCGGGCTAATCCGGGACCTCCGGGAATTCTTCGAGACGATCCTCCCGGAACAGCGAGATTATCACCACCACACCACGTGGGGCGACGATAACGGGGCAAGCCACCTCCGGGCCGCCCTCCTCAAGCCCGCACTCCCCATCCCCTTTCGGGATCACAAGCCGTTACTCGGCACGTGGCAGCAACTCGTTCTCGTGGACTTTGACACGCGGCCCCGGCGGAGAACGGTGATCTTCCAACTCACCGGCGAGTCCTAGCCCCGATCCGAGATTATGATCACCGCCACGGGCCCCGAGATAGGCTTATAGAAGTCATGACCTTTTTTGTGATTCCGGCCTCGGAGATTTTTTCGGATCGGGGCTAGCTCTCCCTTAAACCCTTGCTCGTCCCTTGGATGTGGTCGAGCCCCAGAGCTGCTGTGGAAGAGCGTGACTATTATTTTTCCCGCTGCTTGAGGATCTGGACGAGACCCACGACGTCTTGCCAGACCAGACGGCCGATCGGCCCTGAACTGTACTGTGCGACCACGATGGTCCGGTCCGGCCTGAGCAGAAAACCGGTAGCATGGAGGATCTGCCGCTTCTCCTCGTAAAACGCCCCCAGGGCGGCCGCCGTCTCTTTCAGGGGCAACCCGTAGCCCACAGGGAAAGTCAGGGAGAATTCCGCGACGGTCTCCTTGGCTTTCTCCAACGGGTCGGTTGAAGCGGCCACGACCCGAATGCCTTGCTCCTGAAGTCTGTCCCGCGCCTTTTCAAAGGCAGCCAACTGCTGCTTACAGTATGGTCACCAGTGGGCGCGGTATGCTAGAAAGACCCCCCAGCCCTCTCCGAAGATATCGGGCACGGTGATGCGCCCGTGTCGGACCGTCTCCATTGTGAGGACAGGGAAGGTGTCACCGCTGTCGAGAATGAACGTTCCTTCTCTCGCCATCTTCTACTCCTCCCGTTCTCGGTCTCATATGTCGGCTCGAGCTTTCCCCCGTCTCATTGCGCTAAGATCACGCATGATAAAAGAAGGTCAGGAGTGAATCGCGGAGAATCTTGGCGGCCAAGGCGGCGGTAATCCCGGCAGGATCGTACGGGGGACAGACCTCGACCAGGTCCATTCCGACTACGTCAAGATCTGCCATAACGCTGAGCATCTGAAACAGCTCGCCACTGCTCCATCCGCCAGGCTCCGGGTTCCCCACCCCCGGCGCAAAGGCCGGGTCCACCACATCGATGTCGATACTGAGATAGACCGGCCTGCCTGCGAGGATCCTCAGGATTTGGGCTACATCACCGGGTGCCCCCGGGAAAAAGTGCGTCTGCTCGCGGGCAAAGGCTGCCTCCTCGGCTGTCGCCGAGCGGATTCCCAACTGTACGAGCCGTTTAGGCCCCAAGAGCTCCGCCACCCGCCGCATCACCGTCGCATGCGTAAGCGCTTCCCCATCGTAACGCTCTGCAAGGTCCGCATGAGCATCCATTTGGAGAACCACGAGGTCCGGATACCGTGAAAGGGCGGCGGTGATTAGAGGAAGGGTGATCAGGTGCTCCCCGCCCAAGGCCACGAACGCCATACGCTTCTCCAAGACCGTCGTCACCTCTTCTTCAATTTTCGCCAGACTTCCGTGAAGATTTCCAGCGGGCAGCTCAACATCTCCCTGATCGATCACCTTGACCTGGCGAACGTCTCGGTCCAACGCCAGACTATAATCTTCCAGAGCCTCCCCTGCTGCCCGAATCTGCTGGGGGCCAATCCGGGTCCCGGTGCGGTAGGAAGCGGTCAGATCCAGCGGGACTCCAAAGAGGATGACCCCAGGTCCGGTTCGTCGCATCATTCGGCCTGAATCAGGTCGCCCCGGATCTGGCGGGGGAGGGCGAAGGCAGCTCGATGGATCTCGGGAGAGTAATAGCGGGTCTCAAGCTTCTCCGCGCGGGACTCGTCAAACTTGAGCGGATGGTGCACCTTTGAGCCGAGCACGAAGCTCCAGAGGCCGCTAGGGTAAGTTGGAACCGCCGCGGTGTACAGCAGAGCCACCGGGAAGAGAGAGCGGACAACACCGAGGACCTCGCGAATGAGTCCCCGATCGAGATACGGAGACTTGCACTGGGTGACGAAAAGCCCGTCAGGGGTCAATGCATCAAGGATAGCCCGGTAAAAATCAGCGTGGAACAGCTTTACTGCCGGACCGACGGGATCGGTGGAATCCACAATGATCACGTCGCAGGCCCCGCGTAATGCCTGGACATATGCCGCCCCGTCTGTAATGAGGACATCTGCTCGGGGATCATCCAGGGCATGACTCAGAGCAGGCAGAAACCGCCTGGCGGCGGCGACCACGTGGTCGTCAATCTCTACAAGGCGGACACGCTTGACCGCCGAATGTTTCAGAATCTCCCGGACTGTCCCCCCATCGCCCCCCCCGATTACCAGGATCTTTTGAGGAGAGGGATGGGTGGTCAGGGGGACATGGGTGATCATCTCATGATAGACAAACTCATCCCCTTCGGTCGTTTGTATCGCCCCATCGAGGACCAACATCCGGCCGTATAGGTAGGTGTCCAGTACAGCCAACCGCTGAAAAGGAGTCTGCTCCACCAGGAGGCTCTCACGCACCCGCAGGGTGAGTCCCAGGTGTTCTGTTTGTTTCTCAGTGAACCAAAACTCCATTTCCCCGTCCTTCGGACTCGTTCACGGTTGACGGTNNTCAGGTCCATAACCTCAACTCTGAACTCTTGGCCATGAACCATGAACGAAATTCTAGTACCAAAGGACCGCGGCGGCTACGACCGACCCGAGGGTCTTCACCTGAAAATCCACCCCCCGGAGCCTGACTTTGTCAAGCTTCATCTGCCGCTGCTCGAACGCCACCTCGAGCATGCGGGCTACTTCGGCCTCGGCCTCCTCACGCGTCCCCTTACCCTCATACTCCATGATCACGCCGAAGCTGTCCCGAGAGACCCCCACGGCGACCGCCGCGGCAATTCGTTCGCCGGGAATCCCAGAGGTCACACTACAGTAAGCAACTGGCACGAGCGACCCCGGCGGGATCTGAAACGCGTCTACATAGTTTGCGCCCGGAGGTAAAATGCTACTCACCTTCATGAGATTCACGTTGCCGATCCCTGCGGCCAGCAGTGCATTATCAAAGGCATTCATGGGCGTGGGACCCTCGGCGGCCCCTACGGCTAACGTGTAGCTCACCGGCGTCACCAGCATCGTTCAATCCTCCATTTGAACCGCACCCACCGCGACAAATGGGGGATGTATAACAGAAATGGTCACACCCCGCAAGCGGATTTTGCGGGAGCCCTTGCATATAGAAGCTCCAGCGCAATACAATGTCGCGAAGAAAGCGGAGGAATCATGACGCTGCACGGCTCGGTCCTGCTCTGGGGTGGCACAGTCATGTTCGCCCTCTTCGCCTTGGCCTTTCTCTTTCTGCTCCACGGTCAGGGCATGGTGGCGCTGGCTCTTTTCTTCGGGGCCAACGTGATCGGCATCCTGGTCTGGCTGCTCGCCAACAGTTTGCATCGCGCCTACCCCCCCGACGATCGGGGCGAGGAGAATGACACACCCCAGGTAGACCGACTGGACGAGGAGGAGTGATTACCCGCCCTCCATCTCCCGTAGGAGGCGGTTGATTTCCTCGTCTGGAACCCGCAGGAACGTGTCAATCCGGATCGCGCCAACTTCGCCCTGCTGGAGCAAGATAAGCAAGTCCCCCAGTGGAATTCCGATCTCCCTCGCGATGTCTTCCGGGCGATGGAAAATCTGGTCCAGCGTGTAAGGAAGACCTGCCCGCGTCGCACTCCGCCGAAGTAGGGCCAATATCTCTGCCTGGCGAACATGCCGCCCCCCATCCGGCATCGTCACCAGACGAAACAGGGCGCTCTCGCGGTGGAGCTGATACAGATGCTCGATGTCAACTTGGAGTCGCGCCGCTAACTCTTCCAGGGCGATATACCGAGGCTCTTCGTCCAAGGTCTTACTGGTCTCGACTTTTCCCTGAAGCCACTCCTTCAGACGATTCCTCTCGGTACTCATCGCCTCCGCTCCCATGATCAGCTTTTAACGTGACTGACGGTGTATTATACCGAAAAGATCCGATCGGAAAAACGAGATGAATCCCGGTGGTCATGCGGGCGGGCCTCAGCCACCGTTCGAACCGCGGAGGGAAACAAACGAAAAGGCTCCGGGGGGCTATCCCCGGAGCCTGCGTCATCCGGTGGGCTGTAGAGCAGCAGCGAGTTACCTTTCGGCCCGAGCCTCGAAGGTGACCTCTTGGAGCTTGATCTGCATCCGCTTGACCAGATCGTCGTAGGAGCCCCTGCTGATCACCTTATTAAACTGCGTCCGGTAGACGTGGGAAAGCCGTATGCCATCCACACCCAGGTCGAAGATCTTCCAGTGCCCGTTGTTCCGAATGAGATGGTAGTCGACCGGGATTTCGGTGTCGTCCTCCACCACCATCGCGTGGACGACCGCCCGCTCTCCCTCGATCCGTTCTTCGACAAGGCGCTGCTCTGACCCGGCCTTGCTCGTCATCTTCATAAAGTGGGATTGCTGAAGGAGGTTCCGGAATAGTTGGACGAATTCCTTCCGCTCCTCCGGCGAGCGTTTCTTCCAGTGACGACCTAAGGAAAGCCGCGCCATCTCGGGGAAGTCAAAACGGTCACCGACGAAGCGAGAGATCTCCATCATTTCCTCCTGGGAGAAGCTCTGCCCCGGCGCGTGCTCGGCGAGACTATTTTTCATGTCGGCAACAGAGGCGCGTACCCACTCGGTGGGAGACCCTGCCAGGGCCAAAATTGGAACGAGCAGGAAACAAATGGCCGAGATCCCTACACGGCCTAACTGGTTGATTCTCATGGTATTTACCTCCGAATCGATCAAGTTTATAGCAGGAAAAGATGGGTGCAACTTGTGTGCCACGGCAAGGGAGCTTTTTGAAGTGCGAAACGCCCCTGGTTCCTGTCGAAGGTAGCAGTCCTTTTTTCGCCTATTCGCTTAGGCCATGACTTGTGACTTGAATACAGGATCGTGGAGGTGGTTACAGTGGGTGCAATGAAAATGGGGAGGATGTCTTGGAATTACCGGGGAGGGATCCGCCTAGTTTGCCCGCAGCACATGGGCCCGCCGCCCATCATCAAGAATGTGTTTGAGGGGGTTGACGGGGGAGTTATTGACGAGGACCTCGTAGTGCAGATGGGAGCCCGTGCTGTAGCCGGAGCTTCCGACCGTCCCGATCACCTGGCCGCGCTTTACCCGCTGGCCCTTTCTTACCTTGTTTTCGTGATTGTGACCGTAAAAGGTCTTGAAGCCAAAGCCGTGGGTGATGACAATGGCATGCCCGTAGCCGGGTAATCTTCCGGAATAGGTGACGACCCCGTCCGCCGGGGCCAGGATAGGCGTCCCCCGCGCGGCCGCGACGTCGATGCCCGTGTGCTGCTGCTGTCGGCCGGTGAAAGGTGAGACTCGCGGGCCAAATTTGGAACTCACGTAGCCCTTGGTCGGCCAGATGGACGGCGTAGCGGCCATCCGGTCCTTCTGCTCGCCGAGGTAGGTGCTGAGGGCCTCGAGGCTCTCGGACCTGAGGGCGACCTCGCGCTCAAGGCGTTCAAGGTCCCCATAGAGCCGTTGAACAACCTGTTGTCGCTCCGCCTGCTCCTCGGCGGTGAGGACCTGCTGGAGTTCCAAGGTTCCGCCCCCTATCCCCACCGCACTCTCTGCCTCGGGCCCGGTCTCCATCCCTGCCAGGCGGCGAATCTGGTGATCCACTGCCCGCAAGCGCGTGACCTCTTGTTCGAGCGCCCGCATCTTCTCCGCCAAGACCTTTTGTTTCTTTACGGTGCGGCGCAGGTGCTCAAGTTCACCCCGACCTACCTGAAACGCAAGATAGTGAACGAGGAGGTAAGCAATCGTCAAGAGGGTAAAGATCCCGCCGAGGAGGATTACGCCAAGCTTCCGTTGGCTCAGTCGTACTTGGCGGGCACGGGCGGTCAGGTCGGTGAGGATCAGGATGGTGTATCCCCGCCCGATCCTACCCATCTCCTGATCACGGGTGCCGGCGACCTGGTCTAGGTTCGGCTTGTGCTGGCCTAGTGATGGTCTCCGCTCCATCGGGCGACGAGCGAGCCAGGTCAAAAACTGAAGTGTCTGTAATTTAAATTCTTGCCATTTTGTCACAAGTTCAGCCCACTATCAGTAATTTGTCATGTACGAGACCACTACTCCCCCCGATCGGTTCCCGGACAACACGAATTACGGTCAAGCCCGCCAAGGACGAAGTCCAGCCCTAAAAACAGGGGTACTGCTTTCCGCCCCGACGACAGGCGATCCCCCCTCCGGCAAGGGATTGGTTGAGGGCGGAGTCGAGCCCCGCAAAGAGTTTCGCCGTCGCCCGAGAGGACGAACCCGATTCGGCCGCGGCCGATACATTCCCGCGGTCATCCCATCCATTCAGGACCCATTGCGCCTCGACGAGGACTGCACGGGCCTCTGAGGGGGTGAGGCCATCCGCATCCAGCCAGGTTGCGATCCGGCGCTTGACCGATAGCAGCCACTCGTATTGAAAGGGCACGGGCCCCTTTGCCACCGCCAGCCAGGTCGCCCGAAAGTCCTGCTCGGCGCGGCCGATCCGCTCTTGCGCGGGGATCCCACATGGCGGGCGAGCATCGACGTAATCCTCCAGCATGCCGCCCCCCTTCTGCTGGTATCGAGCAGGCAAGACGACCCCCTGACGGCGACACCGCTCGGCGGTGTTCCGTCTCCGAGCCACCTGGCGCGCAGCCAGGGCAACTTTGAGATTTTCCCGGACTTTGTCCTCCTGTCGGACCTCGCGGGTTGTCCCACAGGCTGCAAGCAAGATGGCAATACTTCCTAGCCAAATCAATACCTTGAAGTGCCGTTGCATCGTCGTTTCCCCCTTGAGAGTACTCCCTAGAATCCAGCGTGATCAGAAATCCTAGCAAGAGATGGGCCAATTTACGGCACGATATCTCGAATGCCCATTGAGGGCCGTTGGCCCCCTCTCGCGAGGCAATGCGCGAAACGGGCCGCGACACTTGGAACACAATCCGCATGGGACCGTTCCACAGAAGAGCAGGAGGAATACACGGTGAGCCTGGAGATCACACTGCGGGTGAACGGCCTAGAACATTCAACCAACGGGCCGCACGACCCCCTCGAGAAGCTGGTGAAGTTCCTCCAGGATTTGGGGGGAGTTCTGGTAGTCCGCTATGATTCGCGAAGCGGCGCTTCGCCGTGAGCTACAATCCGAACCAGGATACGGTGCTTCGCATCCTCAGTCGGATCGAGCTTGCCGGGCAGCAGATCGGTCTCGGCTTTCGACCCACGGATGTCCAACCTAGCCCAAGGGAATCCTTTGCTTCCCGCACCCGCACCGATTACATTCCGCCGGAACAGCCCCTGGCAGCGGACGCGGTCCACTTGGCGGTTCCTAAACGGCCCTGAGCGGAACAAGACACCGACTACCAGCGTTTCAGGAGCGTCCAAATCACCTTGTCATCACCTCTTGTGCGATCCCCGTATCCACGATCTGCCTGTAAGGATGTCGCTCTTTGATGGCACCCCCGGCGTAGAAGATGTCCTGAATCACGTGAAAGTCCTCCTCAGAAATGAGGGGCTGCAACGCCCACGTTCCTTGGTCCCGATAGCGCGTGACAGCGTGGGCCAGGACTGTCCTATCGACATCAGGGAAGAAAGACTGCACCGCCTCGGCCAGCTCCTTGGGATCGGCGGTCTGCACCCACTGCTGGGCCTTGGCGAAGGCCTTCGCGAAGCTCACGAGCACCGGATCGCGACGGAGAACCCGGTCCCGCGCTGCCGTGAGCGAGCTAAAGGCGACCGATCCTATCTCTGGCCCGATGGCAGCGGCCAGTCGACCCACTCCCTGCGCGATCAGTTGCTCAGTGTAAGGCTGAGGCAGGTGTACGAAATCTCCCACGCCCTGGCGAAAGGCGTGCTCCGCCTCATCCAGGCTGGCATACCGGGTCAGCCGGATCGTGCTCGGGTCCACACCCCGTTTCCGGAGGCAATACTGAAGAGACAGCCACGGTTGCGCTGCAAAGGAGGCCGGCAAGAGCTCGGCCCCCTCGAGGTCCTTCCACTGAAACCCTTCCCTCCCTGGCCTCGCCACGATGAAAAAGCCATCCCGCCGGTTGATTTGGGCAAAATGCAAGGGGAATGCTGATTCCCCTCGGTCAGCACTTACCAGGCCCGACGAGGGACTGGATTGGGCCGCATCGGCCCTCCCCTGGGCCACCACGTCGGCACTATTCTCCCCCGGGGCGCAGGTATAGAGTTCCACCGCCAGTCCCACCTCGCCACAGAATCCGCGGCTGATCGCCGTGTAGACCGGCGTATAGAAGATGGAGTGCATGGCCTCGGCATAGCGGAAAGGCACCTGCGTCGCGTGCGGGTTCATCGTTTGCCCTCCTTACGATTCATAACGCTGGAACCGATTACTGTCGTGCGTAACTAATCCGGTAGATCGCATTTGCGCGATCATCCGAGACCAGGAGGGCCCCATCAGGCATGACCAGCACGTCCACCGGCCGTCCCCATGCCGTCCGACCCTGGAGCCAGCCTTCCGCAAAGACTTCATAGGTCACCGCCCGGTTGTTTTTGAGCCTGACCAGTGTGATGCGGTACCCAATGGGTGTGCTGCGGTTCCACGACCCATGCTCGGCGATAAAGATTTGCTTTCGATACATGTCCGGGAACATGGTACCCGTGTAAAAGCGCATTCCCAGTGAAGCGACATGTGGGCCGAGTTCCATCGCTGGCAGCGTAAATTCTTCACACTGGCGCTGCCTCCCGAATTCCGGGTCGGAAACACTTTTGCCGTGACAATACGGAAAGCCAAAGTGGAGCCCCTTTTTCGGCGCGTGGTTCAACTCGTCCGGCGGGAGATCATCACCCAACCAGTCGCGTCCGTTATCGGTAAACCAGAGCTCCTGTGTGTCGGGATGCCAATCAAATCCCACCGTGTTCCGAACGCCGTGGGCGAACACTTCCAGCCTCGTCCCATCAGGTCTCACTCGTGTGATGGACGCATACCGCTCATCCTGCTCTTTGCAGATATTGCAGGGAGCCCCCACCGGAATGTAGAGCATTCCGTCCGGTCCAAAGCGGATGAACTTCCAGCCATGATGCCGATCTCGGGGATAGCCATCGTTCACCACGACAGGCGTCGGCGGATCCGTGAGGCGGGCTTCGATATTGTCGTATCGCAAGATACGATTTACCTCGGCGACGTACAGCGCGCCATCGCGGAAGGCAACGCCGTTCGGCATATTTAACCCTCGCGCTATCGTAATTATTTCGTCAGCCTTATTATCTCGGTCTCGGTCCAGGATCGCGTAGACGTTTCCCGCGCCCCGCGTCCCGACAAAGAGCGTGCCGGTCGGACTCAACGTCATCGAACGCGCACCGGTCACGTCCCTCGCGTAGACGCGAATCGCAAATCCTTTCGGGAGGGTGATCTTGTCGATGGGAAAGTCCTGGCCGGCGTTCGCTGGGAGGCTCAAACAGGCGACTGCCCCACGCGAAAGCAACACAATCAAAGTCAGAATCCTAGCCGAGTGCTGCCTGGTCAGCTTCATCGCACTCCTGAGGCCTTCCTCTTACACCTCGGTCTGTACAGTACCTGGTCAAGGGGACTTATCTTATCCATTTCTGATCCCGTCTGCAAGGAGTAGGAGTATAATGCACGCGGAATTGCAGAGAGGCGGGAGGAGGGATGAGTGAGCGAACATTGGATGGGGAGACGCAAAGCAGGCCGAGGGCCTAGGATGTGAAAAGAGTATTAAGGGATGTCGCCTGGGCTGTGGCCGGTATCGGCGGCTTCCTTCTTCCTTTTTTTGGGGCCTACGCTCTCGGCATCAGCCTCTGGGTTGGCGTCGCGGTTGCGTGGATCTGGGTCCTTGTCTACCTCTGCATCCGACCTGACTAAGTCAATTAAGTAAAGTGTGGCACGGTCATCCCGAAGGCTGGTCAGCCTTTGTCCGGCCCTCCGGAGTCAATCCCGCTATGAAGGACAGACCGCCACCACCCATTTCCATCAGCTCGACAAAACCGTCCCCTTCTAGGGCAACAAGGTTCATGCAGATAGCATTCGGTCCGGCTTGAAGTTCCGATTCCAGGGCCTCCGACGTTATGAATCGCTCCTCACCTTGATCCTCTCTTGCTTTCAACATCTCCAGGAGCCGACGTCGTAATACGAAATGCCGCTGATCTCCTTGCCTGCGGTCCCACTCGTCTTTTCCCAGCGGCGTAAAAGCCACATGGTAACTGCCCCCGGTTACTGCTCCCGTGACCGTGGCGAGTCGTCCCTCGTGCAGCGAATTGACGTGTCGGTCAATCGTGGCTCGGTCAAGCTGTAATTCCTTAGCCAACGTGCCTGAAGAGACGGGCATGTCAAACTCTCCCTCATATTGCCGGTCAAGGATGCCCAAGATCCGCTGGTTGATTTCGTCGTCAAGGAGATCCATGTGTACCCCCCCTGGTGCCAAAAGACAGGATCAGTGATGATCCAGGCTCACTTCTGGCTACTTACTGAGGCAGCTCCTTGAGGCCCATCTTCGGGGCTGAAATCAGAATCGACACGTTGCCCTCGGGAAGCTTGCCGTCGCCCATGAGCTGGTGGACGTGTCCGGTCTGCTCGTACGGGTAGGTGTGCCCGAGCGTGGTTTTGACCTTGCCATCGATGACGAGCTGATTGAACCCCGCTGCCTGCTCGTCGTTGAACAGATGTGATCCTTGGAACCGCTTCTGCAGGTTCCACAGGAAGCGGAGGTCGACCGTCGAACTGTAGCCCGTGGTCCCGGCACAGATGACGACCATCCCGCCGCGCTCGGCCACAAAGATCGACGTCGGGATCGTGTCCTCCCCAGGATGCTCAAAGACAATGCTCGGGCTCTTCTTTTCACCCACGGCGTCCCAGATGGCCTTGCCGAAGGCCTTCGCGCCATTGAACCACGCGTTCCACGCCTTGGCGTCGTTCCAGTGGGGTGGGATGCCCCAGTGATCGAAGTTCCTGCGGTTGATGTAGCCGACGGCGCCGAGCTTCTTGCAATACTCGCCCTTCTCGTCCGAGCCCACCACGGCCACGGCCTTGGCGCCGGCGTTCTTCACGAGCTGGATTGCAAGCGACCCAAGGCCGCCCGCCCCCCCCCACACGAGCACGACGTCGCCTTCCTTCACCGTGTTTGGCGGCCATCCGAAGAGCATCCGATAGGCGGTCGCACCGGTGAGTGTCGGCGCAGCCGCCTCCTCCCACGTCAGGTGCTGTGCCTTCGGGAGGCACTGGTGAGCCTGCACCAGGCAGAACTGGGCGAACGAACCCCAGCACGTGTCGTAGCCCCACACGCGGAACGATTCGGCCAGGCCCGGATCTTCTCCAGCGCGTACCCTCGGGTCGTCGAGATTCCACTGCCCGGCGTGCACGACGACGCGGTCGCCGACCTTGACGTTCGTGACCTTTGCGCCGACCGCGTAGACGATGCCGGACGCATCGCTGCCGCCGATGTGGAATTCTGTCGGCTCGCCCCAGCGGGCTTGTGTCTTCGTGACGTCGACGGGGACGCCGCGCGCAGCCCATACGTTGTTGAAGTTCACCCCGGCCGCCATGACCATCACGAGCGCGTCGTGTGGACCGACCTCTGGGACGTCGACGATCTCGTCTTGAAACGCATTCTCCGGATCGCCGTAGCGCTCAGGCCTGATGGCCTGAGCGTGCATCTTTTGTGGCACCTCACCGATCGGTGGGATTTCACCGATCTCGTACAGGTCCTTGCCCATGGTCTCACCCCCATTCGTCTCGATTGCGCTGTTCCTGAGGTTCTCCTGCTGGAAAGAGTCGGAGTCGCCTAACTTCTAACCCGAGGGTGCCCCCTTGCGCAAGTCCCGACTGATGTTCGAGGGTCGACAACTTAACCCCTGGTTGCCCCGCTCTTGTTTCTTGCCCGACCGGCCACGCCATGAATCGAGCAAATGGTTTATATTTAACAACTTACGTCTCAGCCCGAGTTCAGGTGGCGGGCCCAGTCCAGGGGAACCCCGGTAGAAAACCTCGCGGGATCCTGCTGTGTTTTGGTCGCGGGAACAAAAATGGAGTGGCCGGAGTTTCATGATTGAATTGCCCGAGTACTGTCGCCTCGCTTGGGCGGAGCGAGATGAGCGACGAAAAACTGGACCACGCTATACCTCGCGTTCGTCACCGTTGTACTGATGCTGCTTGGCCTCGGTAAGTCCTTCTTCGCTGGATAGGCAAAAGTAGAGACCCCGCTCGCCGAGACCAATGGAGCAGTGGACCGCATTGGCACAATCTCTCAATGTCCACTGCTCCATTGTGCCACTGCTCTGCAAACAAAAAAAGCCCGTGAAACCGGGCTTTTTTGTTTGCTGGTCTCCCCTACCAGATCCCCCCTGGAAAAGTAGAGACCCCTTGATCCTCTCCTACTGTTTTATACATCCGTGGAGCTACCCACGGCTTCTCGAGGATTCCATCGTGGATGGCCCAGCTCCGACCTCGCACCGTGCGTTCCGACCCGGGTTGGCGGAAAGGAGTGGACCCGTCGAGGCGCGCGTAGAGCTCTCCTCCCGGTTGAAAGTCTTGGTGAATCCGCTCCATCTCCTCCCGACCAACGATGTAACCGAAACCGTACCGTTCATACAGAATGGCGTTGTGGTAAAACATCGCCTCCAACAAGAAGAGGTGGTGTCCCATCCAGCCAACAAACTCTTCCACCAACCGGACAGCCTCCCTGAGGAGACCAAGCCCTGGTTGTGCCTGGCCTGGGGCCAATCCAGCCCACATCGCCCGGATCTCCTCAGGGACGTTCCGACCGATGGTCCCGAACCGCGTGTCCCGGCCTTCGGGGTCTCGATCTATATTGAACCGTTCGGATCGCGGATCGCTGATGATCACAAAGGCGAGTTCGATTTCGTTGTACATCGTACTGTGGAGTTTGAGGCGGTAGCACCATTTAATGTCCTCTGGTTGCGCGCGGACCTCGATGAGGACCATCTCCTGATCCGGCGGACAATGAAAATTCACCAGGCGATATCCTGCTGGGTTGGTCAACGACGCCCGATCAATTGCGAAGGTAGTCAAGATCGCCTCGGGAATGAGCCGCCGGTAGATCGCCTCCCGCTCCTCGCCGGAAAGCTGATTGATCTGGAGGAGGGAACGGGATTCAGCTGTCCCCAGTAAAGCTTCAAACCGGCGGAGCTGCTCTCGGTCTACTCTGGCACCAACACGGACTAAAAACAGACTCGAGGGATCGTGGCTGAGACCGACATCCAGGGAAAGGGGGTATTCCGCAAAGCCCGCCCTCCGGAAGAGCGAGAGCAACATCTGTCTGTAGGCTGTCTCCGACAGTCTTGCGCCGGGTATGTCCCACCCCTCTGGGTCAAGAGATGCCAGCAAAATCCGCTCCTCCCATTGAGGGGTGAGGGCCGCCTTCAAAAGGCCGTTGGCTATATCCCGTTGTCGCCAGGGGCGCGCCACCTCGAATGCCGCGACTTCATAGAGTCCTTTGACTTGTTCTTGGCCCCACCGGCTCTGCGGATGCGGGAGGCTGAGCAGCAAAAAGCCCACAAGCCGATCCTGAGCGACCGCGACCGTGAGCTGCGCTTCTTCCATCCGTGCCATGCCGATCAGCGTTGCCAGAACAGCATCGGCTTGATAGCCGAAATCCCGCCCCAATCCCTCTGCGATGCCGAGATGTTGGAGGGTGTCCGAAGAAGGGTGCGTTCGATATTGGATCGTTTCAGGTGGAGGGAAGGTATTTATCATGTCACAAAGCAAGATCCTCGGAGTCGGCACTCTCGGGAAGGGCTTCGATCACCGTGCGAACGGAGCTGACGAAATTCGAATCGATCCCAGGACAGTTTTTCTCTGCAATTGAACTTATCCCCGTTTTCCACTGAGACGGCGGTTCGGAGGTGCGTGTTTTCCGTAAGTTATTGTAACAAATCGCGGGGTTTTGTCTTTTACGTCACACCCTCCTAAGACATGCGAGGTACCCCCCAAGAGCCGCAGGGGTCGGCTGAGTTGTCGTATCGTATGCGCACTCAGCAGAGTAATTCTAACCGCAGTTGACGTTCGATCTGCTGTTGGTCCTCGGGATTCGGTGCGAACGGGTAGTCTCGGAAAGGTTCGCCAGGGCGGTAACTGCCGAAGGGGCGGGTACAGGCCGGCCCGCCGTCTTCGCCGGGGCAACCCTGTGTCATAAAGGGTTCACCATGCGCGAGGGCGGCGCGCACGTGCGCAGGATTTACCTCCCCACGAACGAGACGTCCCCGGTTATCATAGCGGAGCTGTTCCGGTTGAAGATTGTATCGGTCGATGAGGTGGGTGACCAATTGCAATCGCCGCCATCGCACCAAGCTCGGTCGCCGCGTGCGGGCCATGGACGAGCCGGGCTCCGGATAGAACGAGAATAGGTAGGACGACACTTGCATCGCCCGCAGACGGAAACATACCTCGATCAGTTCCGCGTCCCTTTCGCCCAGGCCAACAACGAGGTGACAATTCACCCGGTCCGGTCCAAACACTTCCCGTGCCGCCACCACGGTGCGCCAGTAACCGACCCATGACAGTCCGGGGCGCCGATACCCGAAGACGCGTTCGCTGGCCGCGTCCAGTCCAATACCGATCCGTTCCACCCCCGCCCTTTGCAATTCCCGTAGGCGCGCCTCGTCCACGAGGGGCGGCGCGATCAGTGCGGAAAGCGGGGGGCCGCCGGCCTCTGTGGTCAGTCGTCGAATGAGGACCACAGTGTCAGCGAAGGCCCGGGGATGCGTGACCATGGATAGACATACGCGCCGGATATCCTCACGATGGCGGGACAACCGTGTCAGGACTTTCTCAATGGGCACCGTCGGCCAGTCCACCCGGATGAAGGATTGCCCACCCGCGGCAGTCGCCGTCGGCGACAGCGGGGAGGAGGACACGCGTGCTCGGGCGAGCCCGCAGTATGCGCAGTGAGCCAGACAATTCTCCGGGTAGGTTAACAGGAGATTGATGCAACCGTTGCGCACATCCCGATAAAACCGTCCGGAGCGAATCCGTAGCGCCATCGCCGAAGCGAGGCTGAGGCGAACATAGTCGGGGCTGGACAATCCATTTATGACCGGCTCCATCCTCCGCTCCTGCTCGCTACAAGCACGGCAGTTGATATCGCTTCAGTCAGGGTGTCCGCTGACAGCCCGATGATCGGTGGACCATCCGCGGCGAAGACCGCGCGGACCGTCTTTGCAATTGCCTCAGGGGTCGCACGGGTCCACTTGACCCGAGCTTCGAGGTTGGTCAAGGCTCGCGTCGTGGCGAAGAAATCACCCGTCACCATGACGTTCTTCAGCACCTCTCCGCCCAACGCAACGTACACGCGCAACAGCCCGGCATTCGTCTTCAACAGGCTTGTCCCCACGGCGTCCGGAGTTGGTATACGCTGGAAAACCCACTCGGGGGTCGAATACTTACGCGACGCCAGGGCGCTGATCGCCGCACGCTCTTCCTCCGTCCACGATTTAGGCTCGAATTGCGCCGCGAGTGCCTCCGCAAACCCGCTCCGGACCTGCTCGCGCACCTCTGCGGTGAAGACGGGGCTTCCGAGTTCCTGGCGTACCGTCGTCAGCCGCTCCTCGAAGGAGGTGACGGCCCTGCCCGCGATCTTCTCCGGTGGCAGGTTCAACACGGCGAGCATCAGTCTCACGTCGAAGTCCACCAACAGGCTGGCGTGGCACAGGAAGGATCCGTGTTCGTCAACACACAATGCCAGCCCGGCGATCTTCTTCCCACCGACCTCGATGTCGTTCTTGGGCCGGAAGCCCGCAGGGATGCCCAGCGACCGTAGGCCGGCCAACAGACCATCTGCGCAGGCCTCGAAGATGGCCGTCTGGTGCTTTTGGTATTGGATCCCGTGTGTTGATGCCACCAGCGCCACGCCCAACTGATCCTCTCCCATGACGACGCTCCCGCCGCCCGTTGGCCGGCGGTTGATCGCTATGCCGCGCCGTCGGCATTCGTCCACCCTCACCTCCGCCTCGACATTTTGGAACTGTCCAACCAGGGTCGCATGAGAGCGATACGTGTACAGCCGGAGCGTCGGTGGGCCGCCGACGGCGGCAGTCCGCATCAGGTACTCGTCAGCCGCCAGACCAAAACTGTCACTGACTCCGTCCTCTTCGATATAGCGCCAGACTTGGTCCTTTATCACACCGGTCCCTCGTTCCCCACCGTCCACTCCACCCCGCAGCATGTCTCGTGGAAGCGTGGGCGCAGACCCCGCGCACGCGCGTAGGCAACGATGCCCTCGGCAGGGTAGGCGATCCCGTTCAGACCGCTATCGACTGCGGCCCGGTCCACGGTCTCCTTCCAAACACCGCCTGGTCGAGCGCACCCGAGCAACAGGGGCGTGCTTGGCAACTGTTCCCGCGCTCGGACAAAGAACGCCGCCACCTCCTCCGGTGCGGGTGGTTGAACCCGGTCCATGGCGGTGCCGAGTAAAGGCATCAGAACCACCAGTACGAGGGCGCGAACCGGATAGCGGGCGACCATGGTCAGTGCCGCGCCCTCACCACGGAACTGCCCGTAGTCAAGGCCGAGGACAATGTGGGGCATCATGGGGACACCGTACTCAGCCAACCACGTCAAGGACTCTTCAAAGGCCCCAACACCCAACTTCAGGTGATAGATCTCTCGAATCGTTTCCTCCGCACCGATGATGTCCAACAGGGCAGCGTCGACCCGAGCCCGGTACAGAGCTTCGGCCTGGGCCCGGTCAACGAGGCCCGTGTGAACGAGGACACGGAGCGGCAAAGCCTCCTTCACGCGGCGGATCTCATCTCCGAAGGCAGTCACCGGGACCTGCCCCTCGCGATTCGATGCGCCAGACAGAAGCACACCCCGCGCGCCCCGCGCCGCCAACCGCGCGCAGAGGGCGAATAGCCCGTCATCGGGGACCGGCTGCATGGCATTCAGAATCGTTCCGCGACAGTGATCGCAATTTAGCGCACAAGCAGTCCCGGTCAAGCGAATGGGTACGAATGCGTTGGAGCGCTCCGGTGACCATTCCTCCGTCTCATACCGTTTCAGCCCCGGGGCATGGAAATGAATGTCGCTCGGAAAGTTCGCGCACCGAATCGTAAAGGCCCGCTGTTGTAAGTGTGCGAGTGAGTCCCGTATCCGCAACGATGCCGCATTAGACAGCATTTCCACAATGTGTTGGTCCTTGGCCACGTGGGTTCTCATTCTTCAGCGAAGAGTCCCTTCTCCGTGTATTCCCGGTACTCACTTTCCAACCACGCCTGGATCGCCTCGGCGCCATGGACTCGATCCTGGAGGTCCGTCTTGAGGTCCGAGGGTTCTATGACCACGAACCAGCCCCGCCCATAGGGGTCCGTATTGACCAGGCTGGGTTCCGCCAGAACATCCGAGTTAACGTTTACGATGACACCGCTGACTTGGGCCCTCAGCGGGCCGATGTATTTCCCCGCTTCCAGCGATCCGAAGGCCCGCCCCTTGAGAACCTGCTTGCCAGCAGGCAACACCTTGATGTAGGCAACTGTGCCCGCAGCTTTCTGGCCGAACTGGTCCAGCCCAATGCGGACACGACTGGACTCCACCCGGGACCAGAGATGGTCCTTCGGGTCGTAATACAGATCGTCGGGCAAGTAGATAGCTTCGACTTGCGCCATATCTTACACCACGGTGGATGCGGGGACGCCCGGTAGCGGCGGTTTCTTTTACTCCAACGCACGTCGTACCAGTTCGACGATATCCACCACTTCCATCCTCGATTTCGCACCCTTGGCCGCACTCTGAAACATCCGCTTGCATTGTGGGCAGGCCACGGCCAGTATGTCTGCGCCGGTATCGGCCAGGGTTTGGAGTGTCCCGCTGGCGATGGTGTTGGCCAGGTCGGCGTCCGCCGCTTCCAGGTCACCACCACCCCCGCAGCAATGGGCCTGGGCCCGATTCCAGCGGGGCTCTCGGAACTCTACTCCGGGCAGGGCTTGCAGAACTGCGCGCGGGTCCTCGTACACGCCGGAGTTGCGACCCAGGTCGCAGGGGTCATGATATGTCACGGTTTTCCCCAATCCCCTGAGCTGAAGCCTGTTGTCCGCGATAAGCCGGGCGAGGAACTGGGTGGAGTGGTACAATGCCACGTTCGCCGGCAGGTGGGGGCGATAGTGCCGCGTCCACGTGTGGTAGCAGGACGGGCAATTGAACACCACCGTGTTCGCACCCAGGGCAGCGAGACGCTCGAGGTTGTGGTGCCACAATTCTTCCACGACCGAACCTTTCATCCCAGCCGCCAACAAGGGGAAACCACAGCACCATTCCTTGCCACCAAGGAGCGCGAAATCCACGCCGGCCCGTTGCATCACCTCGGCGAAAGTCATTGGGATATTCTGGGCAGCGGGTGAGAAGGAAGACATGCAGCCTACGAAGTACAGGACTTCCGCCCGATCTTTTTGCCACCGGTCCTCCGGCGCATCAACGACGTAGTCGACCCACAAGTCGCGATCGGCATTGGGGTAGTTCACGATGTTGCGCTCGGCCACCACGGCTTCGCGAATACGGTCGAGGCCCGCCGGGTGCAGGCCCTGCCGGGCAACCTCGGTGCGCAGTGAGAGCCACAGGTTGAGAAGATCGATCTTGACCGGACAGGCCTCGACACACCGGGCGCAGAGGGTACACTGGTAGACGCTCTCGGCGAATGCCGACAGCCCGTCTGCGTCGCATGGCTTCGCGCCAATGAACCGAGCGAGCGATCTTGGCAGCGCCTTGCCCTTCGCCCAGGACCGGTAGTTCTGAAGCCGAGAGAACGGGGAGGTTGCAACGCCGGGCCGGAAGAAAGAGGCTTCGCACCAGCGCACACATTCTCCGCAGCTGGTGCATGCGTCCAGTTGCACCCGTTGCACCATTCCGGCGAGGGCGTCGTCACGGTGCACCTTGACCCTCCCCCTGGCTTCACCCTCAACCAGCCGAGGGGAGTTGAAGAGGACAGAAAGCGGTGACGTAAACATATGGACCACCGAGCTATAGGGCAGGTAGGCCACGAAGCCCAGGCTGAGGACGGCATGCAACCACCAGACGGTCTGGAACGAGGCAGCGGAGTCCAAACCACCTGCCTGCCAAAGGACCGCTACCTGCCATCCGATAAATGAGAAACGCACCGCCACGTGGCTCGCGTCCAAAGCCAACCGTGCCCCCTCCACCAGATACCCCGTGACCACCAAGACGATCAGCCAAATGACCAGCAAGCCATCCTTCCAGCCGCCAACAGTCGGCAGGAAGTACCTCCGCGCAAGGGCTCCCAGCGCCCCGCCCAGGAGCAAGAGTCCACCCGCATCGTTGACGATGGCGAACCAGGGCGTATCCTTCTGCACACTCCAGATCCCGCGGTCGGTCAGCCAGTCGCCCACGCTGCCTATGAAGAACAGGATGAGGAAACCTCCAAACAGCCCGAGATGCATTACCCAGCGAGCGAGGCTCAACCCCCGTAGACGATCCTGCAGCAGTGCGTCCCGGCCCACGCCCCGGAGGCTTTCTGCAGTTCTCAGGCGAGCCCACGCTTCCCGCAGTAGCGTCCCCGCACGCTGAAGTGTGGACCCACAGCCCTGCGAGCCCCGAAGCCAGAACGCGACGTGCATGACGCACCCACCCACAAACAGCACCAGCGTCAGCGCTTCCAGGATGTAGAAATAGACGCTGTGATGTGGGGGACTCATGGCATCTTTTCAGTCGGTCTTCGTGATGTGCAGCCGCCAGAGGCCCGCCCCTTCCTCGACCACCTCCAACGGATATCCTTTCTTGGCGCAGAAGTTGGGAATGGTGGTCTTCGCCGCGGGTTCATAATCACAGAGCACCTCCAGCACGGCCCCCTGGGCCATTTCTCTCAGGGTATTCCTCGTGTCAAGAAGGGTATACGGGCAGATCTTTCCTCTGATGTCAATGAGACTGTCCGGCTTGTCTTCACTCATGGCGACCCCTTCCTTCCTATAGCCGGCCTGGCCTCCAACCGCGGTCTCCCATGGTCCACCAATTATAACTTCCTGCGCTGGAGCAACGCAGAGAACGTGCCTTCCGCCGCCCGGACAAAGGGGAGACCCTCCTCATCCCAGTCCACCATGCCTCCGGCCAAGTTAATCGGCCTGGCGAAGCCGCGCTCCGCCAGGTACCGGGCAGCGACTTCCGAACGCCACCCTGAAGCGCATATCACAACGATCTCGCGGTCCCGGTAGACCTCGAGTTCGTCCAACCTCTCCGGAAGAGAGCGAATGGGGATGAGGTAGGCGTCCTCGATGTATCCTAGCTCCTCCCAGAGCTCGTTTGGTTCGCGCACATCAAGCAGAACGGGGGTGTTGGTCTCCTGCATCCGTTTCCACAGGTCTCGCGCCGAGATCTCCTCTATGGGGCGATGCGGGTCTTCTACGGGAAGGATCCCACACACCATATCGTAGTCCGGCAGCTCATGGATGGTGGGCTCCGTACCGCAAACAGGGCAGTCCGGGTCTTTCCTGAGCTTGAACTCCCGGAACCTCATTCTCAGCGCATCGAACGTCAATAGCCTGCCGACAAGGGAATCCCCTCGGCCCAGGATCAGTTTGACCGTCTCGATGGCCTGAATGGCTCCGATGACCCCCGGCAGCACGCCCAGCACGCCTCCCTCGGCGCAACTTGGCACCAGGCCCGGCGGTGGGGGCTGCTGGTAGAGGCATCGATAGCACGGTCCTTGCTCTGCCCAGAACACCGACGCCTGGCCTTCAAAGCGGAAAATGCTTCCGTAGACATTCGGCTTTCCCAGCAAGACACAGGCGTCGTTGACCAGGTAGCGCGTGGGGAAGTTATCCGTCCCGTCCACGATCACATCGTATTGTTCAAAGATCTCAAGCGTGTTGTCCTTGCACAACCGAACCTCGTGGGTGTCAATCTGAACGTGCGGGTTCAGGTTAGTTAATCGGTTGCGGGCAGCGTCCAACTTGGAACGCCCTACGTCGGCTGTCCCATAGAGGATCTGCCTTTGCAGGTTGGTCTCGTCCACCACATCGAACTCCACGATTCCAACCCTTCCCACGCCAGCGGCCGCCAGGTAGAGCCCGAGGGGCGAGCCTAGACCGCCAGCGCCGATCAAGAGGACCTTGGCGTTCTTGAGACGCCGTTGCCCCTCTCTCCCCACATCGGGCAGAACAAGATGTCGGCGGTAACGGTTGACTTCATCCTTCGACAATTCCGTCTGTGAGACGGAGGGAATGCCGACACCTGTCATTTGTATCCTCCCCGTCCCATCATTGCGTTCGGCTGTCATCTCACCTTTCCCTCCCTCAGCTTCGTCACATTCGGTACAGCGACCGCAGTCAGGGGATGAAAACCCTGACGGCTTTCGAGCTTCACGTTCCCTTCCCAGCCTCCCCTGAGTGACGCCCTCCGGGTCGCTTCACGCAAAGTTTATTACCTTGTGGGCGACAATCAAGTCCACGAGTTCACCGTAGCTGATGCGCTTCACTCCCTTCGTCAGGCGTTCACCTAGTCCTCGTTTCTCCACATCGTCCTGCAACGCGAAGACACGCCGATCGTTCTTCAGCAGCGAGCTGACGTCCAGGTAAACGCCGTCCTGGATCAGCACGGTCAAGGCTTCTGTGTCTCCCAGGGCCAGGTTCACCCCATTTTCACCGAAGGGACGGTCGATCAGGTAGAGATTGGCCACGTTGACTCACCTCCTCATCGTGACTCAGAAGCCCACAGTGAAGTCTGCCTGTGTCAGGAGTTCCCGCACTGCGTCTCGACTAATGACCTCTATATCCTCGGCCAGCTCCTCCGGTGCAATGCCAAGTGCGCTCAGCGATTCACGCTCCACCTTGAGCCGGCACCCGGATTGTACCAGCGTATGGATATATTTGGCAGTATCGGCCCGGTTCACTTTTTTGAGGCCGAAGTAGACACCCTCGCCGAGGTAGACCACGTCCACCGTGTGCTCGTCAATCCCGCTCGTTGCTCCCACCACAGCCCGCAGCCCTTCGGTATAGAAGATGCTGCCAAAAGGGGCGTGATTGACCGTAAACAGAATGTGCCTTTGCGCCATGGTGTCGCCTCCTGCTGATTGCGGATCTCCCCTTTACGATCGCGGATAATCTGTCATCGCTTCACAAGGCCACCAGCCTGTCCACCTCGCCGAGCATCTCAGCAAAATCAGGAAGACCGCCAATGGGGACACCATCAATGTAGTCCTCGCCCTTTTGCCCTCTCGCCCGAACGCAGATACCGCAGGCGATGAGTTGGGCTCCCCGTTCCACCAACTTGGCGAAGCGGTCCTTTGGTAGCACGGACAGGTCGGGGAAAGTCTGATGGCGGTTCGGATTGTAAATCCCGTCCAAGTAGAAAAAGACCCGTACCTCGTGCCCCTTGTCCAACGCTGCATCCGCAAGGTTGACAGCAGTCTCCCACTTTTGAAATTGAAACGGACCAGCGGTCACGAAGAAGCCAATCTTTGCCATGTCATCGCACTCCTTTCCCGACTTTCCCCCGCGCTACCCACAGAGCGCAGCACCTC